>Ga0224506_10000159_pt1 | contig 66705 bp, 70 predicted proteins | sample SF_Jan12_sed_USG_2_FD_169108 | JGI IMG/M metagenome (GOLD analysis project Ga0224506, IMG submission 169108) | Sediment microbial communities from San Francisco Bay, California, United States - SF_Jan12_sed_USGS_8_1 | ecosystem: Environmental > Aquatic > Marine > Sediment | place: USA...
GACAGATGAAGTATTCTGCTTTGCTAATTGGTTTTGTTTTAGTTACTCAAGGTAACTGAAATAAGTTAATTCGTCTGTTGACTCGAGAACGGCTCATATGTGTTATGTGCATGGTGTCTCGGTATAGCTATACCCTATATATCTATAATTAAAGTCTTTTAGGTTTAATGCATCGTTTCGGTTTTCATATGGGATAATAAACTGATCGGCTTTTGTAAACTCACCACCTACACATGCTTCAGCACCCTCAGTAACAGGGTATTTCAAAGTAACACATGAGGCAGAAATGATTCTAATACCTGCTGCAGTTAATGGCGCTTTACTTTTATCTAATGTAGATTGATTGCTTTCACACCTATAAACACCAACAGAGGTTGATGATGGTGTTGCTCCACGTTCTTTGTCACATTCTTCATCAGTACTGCCGCACGTACAACCCCTGTCATTAGTACACAACCCACATGATTGAAAAAGAAATAGTGACATAAGTAATAAATACTTCATTTTACTTCACCATACCAAATTAATATATTTACACATAACAGTGATATATACAGAAGTTCCATTATTGGAAATATCCATATATGGAAATAAATTGCCAATAGTGGAAGTAATTACAGTTAATGATTCTTCAAGCCTACTCCTGCCCATCTATGGGATCAATCCCCTTTGATGGCGCGTGTTTGGGTTTTGGTTTTTTATTATACAAATTGGGGGCGACAGGGAAGTCGCCGCATTGGCGCTGGGATATGGATATCCCATCGCCAGTGCCCAGCAAAAAACCAAAATCCGAACACAGGTTTGCGACATCATTGGGGTGCCCTTTCTTTTGGTTACTTTGCTTTGGGCAAGCAAAGAAAAGTAACTTGCTGTCGGGCAACCCCCGACATCAAGATTCAGTTCGCGCTAGCGACTCCAAATCATTTATCAGAAGAAATATCATGCCCCTCTCCCTCTTCATGCCCATCCTCAATCAACTTATACCCATCCGATCTCACGCCCCGCATTAACAGGTCGACATTGTCCTGCGGTATGTTGAGTATCTCCAGGGCGAGTGCACCTAAACGTAAACTACTTTCCACCGCCTCGGGATAGGCGTGGGTGGCGCCGGCTTCCATGAGTTTGGATACGGCGACGAGGTCACGGGCGCGGGCGATGACGGGGATGGAGGGGTATTGATTGCGGATGTGGGAGACGGCCCTTTCAGCAGTGGGGCCGTGGTCGATGGTGAGGATCACCATCAGGGCATGTTCGGCATGGGCCGAGTTTAATAGATCGATATCACCGACGTCACCATAGTAAACTGGGAAGCCGTCTTCCTGTCCCTGTTTGACCAGTTTGGGATCGGTATCGAAGGCGATGAAGGGCACGCCACTGCTTTGTAGTAAGACGGCGACCGCATGGCCGACGCGACCGTAACCGCCGATGATGACTTTGGCGGATGTTGTATTATGGACCGAGTCGTGATAGCCCTCACCGGCATCTTCTTCTGCCATGTTGCGAGTCAGCCAGTTGGCCAGGTGCATCATGATGGGGGTGAGTAACATACTGACCGAGATAATACCGATGGCAAAAATGAAAGTGGCATCGTCGATCACATTAAGGGCCTTGGCGGAACCAAACAGGACGAAACCAAACTCTCCACCCTGGGCAAGCAGTAAGGAGACCCTGGTGGCTATCTTGCGTGAGTAACCAAAGACCATGATCAGGATGAACAGGACGATGATCTTCAGGCCGATGATGACAACGGTGTGCTGAACGAACAGGCTGAGTTCATTGGCCAGGGATCTGAAATCAATAGACATGCCGACGGCAACAAAGAACAGGCCCATGAAGATCCCCTTGAAGGGTTCGATGGAGGCCTGGATCTGATGGCGGAAACGACAACTCGATAAAGAGACACCCATAATAAAGGCACCCAGGGCCATGGAGGCACCGGCCAGGTGCATGGCCCAGGCAGCGAAGATCACCACCAGGAAGACGACCAGTAAGAAGCCTTCCTTGTTGCGTTGTTTGGCAAACAGGTTGAGGGCTGCAGGCATGATATAACGACCCAGCACACTCAGTAGAATAATGGTGCCGAGGATAATCCCCACCTGACCCCAGCGCATCCCGGTGCCGGATAAGGGCGCGCTCAATGACATTAATGGCACGATGGCCAGCAGCGGCACGATGGCCATGTCCTGCATGAGTAAGACCGAGAACGCGGTGGTACCGTGTTTGCTGGCGATCTCACCGCGCTCCTGTAATAACTGCAGCACAAAGGCAGTGGAGGAGAGGGCGAAGGTCATGCCGATGAGGAAGGCGACACTCCAGCGAGGTTGATAGGCGAGAAAATAAAAACCGATCGCCAGGCCGGAAAGAATGATCTGTAAGGAGCCCAGTCCAAACACATCTCGTCGCATGGACCAGAGTCGGCTGGGTTTCATTTCAATCCCGATCAGAAACAACAGTAACACCACACCCAGTTCGGTAAAGTTGCGCACGTCTTCCACGTGTTGTGTCACGGTGGGGCCGGGGGAATAGGGGCCGACAATAATACCGGCGACTAGTAAGCCAAGCACAGAACCCAGGTGCAGGTATTTAAACACTGCAATGGCAATGGAGGTGGCTATGAGAATAACCAGGGCGGAGGTGATGAAGGAATCAAGATACATAAGTATTAATAGCCTAGTATGACTTTCGCTTTGAACAGGAGTTATAAAATGCTGCCGATCTCCTGTCCCATTTTGACGTCTGACTCGGCCTTAAGACCTTCCAGCCATTTCATCTTGTCTTTACCAAATAATAGAATAACCGTAGAACCCATGTTAAATCGGCCCATTTCCTGACCCTTGAGTAAGGTCACTTTTTGAAAACCATCACCAAAGATAGAGGTCTGTATTTCTTTTTGTGTGGGTGGTGTGATGACTCCGGACCAGACGGTTTCAATGGAGGCCACAAAAATGGCACCGACCAGGATCATGGCCATAGGGCCGACCGGTGTATTGAACAGACACACAACCCGTTCATTACGGGCAAACAGGCCGGGCACGCTTCTGACCGTGGCCGGGTTAACACTGAATAAGCGCCCCGGTACATGACGCATCTCTTTCAGTTTGGCATCACAGGGCATATGAATTCGGTGATAGTCTTTAGGTGAAAGATACAGGGTAGCAAACTCACCATTGGTAAAGGACTTGGTCCATTTATCATCCCCGCCCAGCAGGGTCGATAATGAATAACTATGTCCTTTGGCCTGGAACACCTGGTCCTTTTTGATAAGCCCCATCTGACTGACACAACCATCCACGGGACTGGCCAGCTTGTTGTTTTCTTTGACTATCGGACGGGCATCGGCCTTCAGGGCGCGGGTGAAGAAGGCGTTGAAGTGTTTGAACTGACTAATGTCCTGTTCCAGGGCCTCATCCATATTGACACCAAAGCGTTTAACGATGAAGCGAATATAGTTCTGCTTGATCCATTGATTCTCGGAATGGGTCAATAGCCCCATCAGGCGAGACAGGGGATGATGGGGAACCGGGTATTGCCATGCGGCGAACAGAAAGTCTTTTACGTTCATATGATTCAATGGTGATGGTGTTCGTGATCCATTTGCTTGTGTTCACCCCGTTTAAGTACGGTGGCAACAAATTCTGTTGTGTTGTTATCACGCAGGGTGATCTGAAGTTTAACCTTATCACCTTTTTTCAGTTTACGTTTCGGGTTGAACAGCATCAGGTGATAACCACCGGGTTTGAACATGATGTGCTGACCCTTTTCAATCACCAGTTTGTTAATCTTTTCCATTTTGACGATACCGTCCGCCACTATGGTCTTATGTAATTCGATACGATCAAAATCCTGGCTGGTAAAACTCTTGATACTTATCGGATGATCACCAGTATTCTCCAGTCTAAGATAAGCGGCACGGATCTTTGAAACCGGTGGGGCATCGGCTATCCAGGCATCGCTGATCACTGCCTGATGATTTGACCAGGCGGTGGTGGGTAGCAAGATCAAAAAACTCAGTAGTAGTACAGGATGATTTTTTATTATCATTATTTATCCTCTATAAAACTCAACAATCTTAATAAAATTCCTGCGCATCTCATCGGGGTCATGAGGGGCAGGGAACACGGCACGCAAGCGGGCCTGGGGATCGATCAGAATGATCTGACCACTATGATTGACCCCGTAATTATTTTTACCTTCACCCATGCTGACATATTCATAAAGAATGCCCAGTGAGCGGGTAAAGGCGGTGATGTGACCAAGATTACCCGTCACTCCCTGAAAGGAGGGCTCAAAGTACTGGACATACTCTTTAATAATAGCCGGCGTATCACGATTGGGATCGACAGTGACAAACACCACGCCGGTTTTGGCTTTTATGTCAGCAGGTAGTTCCTGTTTGAATTCCTGAAGTACCTTGAGGGTAGTCGGGCACACATCCGGGCAATGGGTGAAGCCAAAGAATAGCATGCTCCACTTATGCTTCAGGTTGTCGGGTGTGAAGTCTTTGCCATCTTGGTCCACGAGTTTAAAAGGGACTAGATCCCGGGCCTCGGGAAAGACCGTGGCCTCAAAATCACTGGGTATGGCCGGGACCTGGTTTTGCTGACTGCCCTGGCTATACCAGTAACCCAGGGCAAGGCTGAAGGCGGCCACGGCGGCAAACAGTAATTGATTCAAGCGTCGTTTTATATTCATTTGCGTATTATCTCACGGGCCATGTCGATAAGCATTCGCTAACTGGCAGTCTTATTGTAACTAGTGATAGGGATGAAAATTGAATTTTTTCCATAAAAACGCTATGGTTAGAAAAAATACCTAAGGAAATTTATTAATGTCCAACGTTAATTATATGATTTCTAAGAAAAATCGGCAAATCTGGCATCCGGAATTAAGCCCGATTGAATCTTATGAGGAGACTCTGGTGGAGGTGCCCCTGTTGGGCTGGGTTAGTGCCGGTCTGCCTGTGGATATTTCAACTGAAAATGCCATGGTCGGTGTACCGGCCAATATGGTTCGCAAGAATACCTATGCCCTGCGAGTGCGGGGCCATTCCATGATCGATGACAATATCCAGGATGGTGATGTGATTGTGATTGAAAAACGGGAGACCGCCGAGAATGGACAGTCGGTGATTGCCATGATCAACGGTGAGCAGGTGACCCTGAAAAAGTTTTATGTTGAGAGTAATGGGATACGCCTGCAACCTGCCAACCCGGAGATGTCACCTATTTATCTGCATAATGAAGAAGTCCAGATCCTGGGGATTGTGACTGGGGTCATTCGCCAAATGGATTGAGGCAGGACTGTAATGCAACCGTCATCTGAAACAGAGTCCCCATCTCCTCCAACATTCCTTTGTGATGAAATGCTGCAACGGCTGGGTAGCTGGTTGCGGGCTGCTGGCTATGACACCACCATCGCCAGAAATGGTGAGGATGATTACCAACTGTTGAGACAGGCCATAGCGGAAGGGCGCTTGCTGGTGACCATGGATCGGGAACTGGCCAGGCATCGCCGAGCCAAAAGCACGGTAGTTTTGCTAGAGGCCGATAGCCTGGAAGCCTGTGCCGAGGCTTTGTCCCAACAGGTTCCCATCGATTGGCTCTCGGCCCCTTTTACCCGTTGTATGGCTTGCAACACTGACTTGATCGACGCTAGCCCACAACAGGTTCGTAGCCTGCCACTCAAAACGAAAGACCATATCGATGCCGCTTTTTACTGCCCTGAATGCCGGCAAGTGTTTTGGGAAGGTAGTCATGTCAAACGCATGCGCCGGCATCTTCAGGACTGGTCTGATAAGTATTCACATGGCCAAAAGGTCAAGCGGCGTCGACAATCTTCTTATTGAGAATCAGTGCTCGATTGGGGTACTGGTGTCATTACCCCAGTCTGACCAGGAACCGGGATAACCTTTGATTTTTTCATAACCCAGCGACTTGAGCATGATGTAGGTATGGGCCGAACGGTGATGGGTCTGACAGTGGGTGATCACTTCCTTATCGGGGGTGATGCCATGCATTTCCAGCAGTTCACGCAGTTCATTTTCCGGTTTCAGGCGCATGTTGCGGCTTTTATCCATGGCCTCGGTCCATTCGATGTTGACCGCGCCCGGGATATGGCCACCTCGTTGGGCAAACACCTTGGTACCGGCGTATTCCTGTGGGGAACGGGTATCGAGAATGGCGACATTGTCTTTGTGCAGATGGTCAAGAATATACTGGCGATCCGCCAGTGGACCAGTCTGGATGCTGGCCTCATAGTGCCCCTTGTCTGGGAAAAAGATCTCGCTGGTGACATTATGTCCTTCGTTGGCCCAGGCACCCAGCCCGCCATTGAGCAGGGAGAAGTTTTTGAATCCCACCACATCCAGGGTCCAGAGAAAACGGCATGCACGACCCCCTCCCTCATCATCATAGGCCACTACGTGGGTGTTATCGTTTAGACCAAGGGCACCCAGCACATTGCTGAGTTGGGCGGCGTCGGGCAAGAGACCCATGCGCGGCTGCTCGATATGTACCAGCCAGGCGTATTCAAGAAATACGGCACCGGGCAGGTGATACTGGACATAGGTCTGGGCCTGAGAGAGATCGACCAGTAACAGGTCGTTGTTGCCAATTTCGGCTTCCAGAGATTTGGGTTCAATAATCAGAGGATATGTCATGCTGTGTTCTCGTTGCTGTCGTCGTTTAATTTGGATGCCTGGATTGTATATCAGTTGTAGTGAGAAATTTATAGCAGGTCTATAAGGACTTGCGAGTCTATATACCCTGGAGTATGAGCGGTTATTACAGGCTTATTTATCCTGATTTTTTTACTCAGAATTTATTTATCGGCCGATGTCCCCTATAATCCGCCTTTTTCTGAGACAAGACCGGAAGGCAGAATCTAACATGGCGATAAAATCTTTCACTCCACCACAACGTACCCTGATGGGCCCTGGCCCCTCTGATGTCAGTCCACGCGTCCTCGAAGCTCTGGCTCGTCCTACTATTGGCCATCTTGATCCAGCCTTTGTCGGCATGATGGATGAAATGAAACAATTGCTTCAGTACGCCTTCAGAACCAAAAATGAACTGACCTTTCCTGTTTCAGCACCGGGTTCAGCTGGCATGGAAACCTGTTTTGTGAATTTGCTTGAGCCGGGTGACAAGGTCATCGTCTGTCAGAATGGCGTATTCGGTGGACGCATGAAGGAAAATGTTGAACGCTGTGGTGGGACGGCCGTGATGGTGGAAGACGAATGGGGCAAAGTGGTAGATCCCAATAAGGTGGAAGAGGCCCTTAAGGCCAACCCGGATGCGAAATTCCTGGCCTTTGTGCATGCCGAAACCTCTACCGGTGTTCAGTCGGATGCCAAAACCCTGGTCGAACTGGCCCACCAATATGATTGCCTGGCCATTGTCGATGCAGTTACCTCACTGGGTGGTACTCCGGTTGAAGTGGATGCCTGGGGTATTGATGCCATTTACTCTGGTACACAGAAATGTCTGTCAGCACCTCCGGGTCTGTCTCCTGTCAGTTTCAGTGATCGTGCCGCGGAAGTGATTAAAAACCGTAAAACTAAAGTACAGAGCTGGTTTCTGGATCTGAGTCTGGTTATGGGTTACTGGGGGCCGGGTGCCAAGCGTGCCTATCACCATACTGCACCGATCAATAATCTCTATGGCTTGCATGAATCTCTCGTTATTCTGCAGGAAGAGGGCATTGAAAATGCCTGGCAACGACACGCCTTCCATCACCAGGCCCTGAAGGCCGGTCTTGAGGCGATGGGCTTGAGCCTGCTGGTGAATGAAGCGGACCGTCTGCCACAACTGAATGCCGTGGTAATCCCTGAAGGTGTGGATGATGCCGCTGTTCGAGGTCGTCTGTTACAGGACTTTAATCTGGAAATTGGCGCGGGCCTGGGTACTCTGGCGGGTAAAGTCTGGCGTATTGGTCTGATGGGCCATGCCTGTAATGCCAATAATGTTGAATACTGCCTGCAGTCACTGGATCAGGTGCTGGGTGACATGGGTGCCATCGAAAAAGGTGTAGCGGTTGCTGCAGCACAAACGGTATTGAAAAGTGCAGCCTGATTTCTAGTAAGGAAAAAATAAAAAAACCCGGCTTAGGTCGGGTTTTTTTATACCAGTCGAAAAAAACCGATCAGGATAAACAAGGCAAGAATGCCACCACCAATCAGGCTTAGTCTGGCGGCACGCGGGGTCGTTTGTTTGAAATTGATACCAAACCAGATCATGAAGGCACTGATAACAATAAGAAATATCAGGTTTCGCATATGATCACCATAATTTCATTGGGTCAAGATTATCCCATCATAGCCGATAAAGGCAGTAATAAAGAGGGGTTGCGTGATTAATTTCCTGGTGAACAATACAACTACACGGAGTGTTAAGAGGTAAGCTATGGCAGGGCCCACTGTTGTCGGATCAGACGTTACCAAATTTCTGTTTGATTTTGGCCGTAAACAAATGTTTTCGGAGGGAACATATATCATCCGCGAAGGCCAGTTAGCACGTAATGTGTTCGTGATCCTTGAAGGGGAGGCCGAAATTGTCAAGGCAGATGAAAATGGTAATGACAAGGTTGTCGCCAAGGTCAGCAAGGGCACTATCCTCGGAGAAATGGGGGTGTTTATGAATCAACCCCGTACAACCTCGGTCAGGATATCCAGAGAGTTAACTGCATTAGAATTTACCGCTGAGAGTTTTACCAGTGCCGTTATCAAAATTCCCGATCTATCACTTCGCCTATTAAAGTCTCTTTCCACCAAACTTAGTGAATCTAATGAAGTGATTGTTGCACTGGGCTATGCGCAAAGCATGTTAATGTGTGGAATGTATGTGCTGGACACCCGGTCTTCGATAACAGAAAAAGAAAATTCTATCAGTTTATCTATGCAACAGATTTGCGATGAAACCGGACTGGAAAAAACAATTATACGTAACTGCTTTGAACGTTTTAATCGTCGTGGTGTAATGATGGGCCTGGGTTTTCAGGGAAGTACCATCACAGGCAAGGCCAATTATACCAAGCTAACACGTTTGCTAAAGAAAGTGGGATACACTGGCAAGGATGGTGACCCCCCTTCAGCTGATGAGAATAAAGCAGCAGATCAAACTGACTCAGAAACACACTTTGGTGATAAAGGGGCGGTTGAGAAATAGGACAATCAGTTCACCTTTTCTTCAGCCAGGAATAGCCAGGTATCGATGACCGAATCCGGATTCAGTGAAACACTTTCAATACCTTCATCCATTAACCACCGGGCAAGATCCGGGTGGTCTGATGGGCCCTGGCCACATATACCGATGTATTTACCCTGTTTACGACAGGCCTGGATGGCCATGCTGAGTAATTTCTTTACCGCCTCGTTTCTTTCATCAAACAAGTTGGCAACCAGTTCTGAGTCGCGATCCAGTCCCAGTGTCAGTTGGGTCAGATCATTCGAGCCAATGGAAAATCCATCAAAGTATTTCAGAAACTGATCGGCCAGCAGAGCATTGGAAGGAATCTCACACATCATATAAACCTTTAAGTCATTCACGCCTCGAGTCAGTTCGTTGTCATGCATGAGATTGATGACATCATGGGCTTCATGGGGGGTGCGCACAAAGGGCACCATAATAGCGACATTGGTGAAGCCCATTTCATCACGAACTTTCTTGAGTGCGAAACACTCTAGTTCAAAACAGTCCTGGAAATTGGGATCCACATAGCGCGAGGCACCACGGAAACCAATCATGGGGTTTTCTTCATGGGGCTCATATTCTCTACCGCCCAGCATGTTGGCGTATTCATTGGATTTGAAATCCGACAGGCGAACAATAACAGGCTTTGGGTAAAAGGCCGCTGCCAGGGTGGCAATGCCTTCGGTGAGTTTTTCGATATAGAAGCTAACCGGGTCGGAATAACCTGCAATGCGTTCATCGATCTGCTGTTTAATCTCATCGGACTGGTTGTGATAAAACATCAGGGCCTTGGGGTGGACGCCGATCATGCGGTTGATAATGAATTCGAGGCGTGCCAGACCGATGCCGGCATTGGGCAGGAACTGAAAATCAAAGGCCCGATCCGGTGTGCCGACGTTGAGCATGATCTTAAACGGTAGATCCGGCATGGTTTTAAGATTGATTTCATCAATGGAAAATTCCTGGATTCCTTCATAGATAAAGCCAGTGTCTCCTTCGGCACAGGAGATGGTGAGTTCCTGATCATCTTTCAATACACGCGTAGCCTCACTGGTACCGACGATGGCGGGGATACCCAACTCACGGGCGATAATGGCGGCATGACAGGTACGACCACCGCGATTGGTGACAATGGCCGCGGCTCTTTTCATAACCGGTTCCCAGTCCGGGTCGGTCATGTCGGTGACCAGGACATCACCAGCCTTGACTCGATCCATTTCACTGACATCCTTGATGACCTTGGCCTTACCAGCACCGATACGCTGACCGATGCTTCTACCCGTAAGAATGACTTCACCTCGGGTTTTCAAGTTATAGCGTTGCAGGACATTCTGGGCACCGCGGCTTTTTACTGTTTCAGGACGGGCCTGGACAATGTACAGCTTGCCATCATTCCCGTCTCTGGCCCATTCGATATCCATGGGGCGGCCATAGTGTTCTTCGATGGTCATGGCCTGTGTGGCCAGCTCCTGTACTTCATCATCACTCAGGCAGAACTGGCGTTGTTCCGCCAGAGGGACTTCAACAGTGACAGTGGATTTTTCGTGTGACTGCTGATCGCCATAGATCATCTTGATGGCCTTGCTACCCAGGTTGCGGCGAATCACGGCATGGTTACCGGCTTTTAACATGGGTTTGTGAACATAGAATTCATCGGGATTGACTGCGCCCTGCACCACGGTTTCACCCAGGCCGTAGGCGGCAGTGATAAACACCACATCCGGGAAGCCGGACTCCGTGTCGATGGTAAACATCACACCACTGGCACCGATATCACTGCGTACCATGTGTTGCACACCGGCTGACAGGGCCACATTACGGTGTTCAAAGTCCTGGTGTACTCGATAGGCGATGGCCCGATCATTAAACAGGGAGGCAAATACGGCCTTAACTGCCGCCAGGACATGTTCTTCACCCCTGATATTCAGATAGGTTTCCTGCTGACCGGCAAAAGAGGCATCGGGCAGGTCTTCGGCCGTGGCAGAAGAGCGCACGGCGAAGGAGCTGTCAGCACCATAATCTTTTTCGAGCTTCCGGTAGGCATCGCGCAGGGCCGATTCCAGTTCTGCCGGGAAGGGGGTGTCCATAATCCACTGGCGGATCTGACTGCCTGCCTGGGTCAGGGCAGAGATATCTTCGATATCCAGTGTATCCAGCAAATCGAATATCTTTTTGTCGAGCTGATCATTGGAAAGAAAAATCCGGTAGGCATCGGCCGTGGTGGCAAAGCCGTTGGGGACATGTACACCCAGTGCACCCAATTGACTGATCATTTGCCCCAATGAGGCATTTTTGCCCCCAACACGTTCGACATCATCCATTCCCACCTTGTCAAACCAGAGTAAATATTCAGCCATGGACACTCCTTTATGTGTTTTTCTATTTATTCAGCACAGATTGCGTAAAACTGTGCATAATTACAAGTGAGGCAGATCAATAACTACTATAGCTATCGGCATGAAGCGCGTCATTATTTATATCTCGGACAGTACTGGAATCACTGCAGAAACGGTTGGACATAGTCTATTAACCCAGTTTCCTGCTATAGAATTTGAACCGGTGACCCTGCGTTTTGTTGATAACGAAACCAAGGCCCATGAGGCGGCGGCCCTGATCGACTTTGCCGCTGAAAAGTCAGGCCAGAGACCCATCGTCTTCAGTACCCTGGTTGAGCCGGAAATTCGTCGGATTGTGATGGGCAGTAACGGCCTGTTTATGGATTTCATGAACCAGTTTCTCCAGCCCCTGGCAGATGAATTTGACCAACCAGTCCGACCATCGGTGGGACATACCCATGGCCAGGAGCAACAGTACGATGCTCGAATGATGGCAGTGAATTTTGCCCTGGACAGTGATGATGGCCTACGCACCCAGCAATATGACAAGGCCGATATTATTCTTACCGGTGTTTCACGCAGCGGCAAGACACCGACCTGTGTCTACCTGGCCCTGCACTATGGAATCTTTGCCGCCAATTATCCCCTGGTGGAGGAAGACCTGGAGAAGCTGCACCTGCCAGAGCATCTGAAAAAACACCGCCAGAAACTGTTTGGCCTGACCATTTCGGCAGAACGTCTGCATCGTATTCGCAGTGAACGTCGGCCTGATAGTGACTATGCCTCACTGCGTCAATGTCAATACGAGGTCCGTCAGGTGGAGGCCCTGTTCCGCCAGAGCCAGATAGGATATCTGGATGTGAGCACCATATCGGTAGAAGAAATCGCCACCCATATCATGGCCCGAGCCCAACTGGAGCAATCGGGGCATGAATTTACAATGCCAAAACTGTAGATTACCGGGGCTTGAAATCCGGGTGGTTTGCCCATATTCACTTGCTCAGTCTTAAATTACCGATTCGAATCATTAAAACAGTATCAAGGAGCACCACATGAGTGTGGAAACCAAGAAAGAAACCCTGAGTTTTCAGACCGAAGTCAAACAGCTATTGAGTCTCATGATTCACTCGCTGTATTCCAATAAAGAAATTTTTCTACGCGAACTAATTTCCAATGCCTCGGATGCCTGCGACAAGCTCCGTTTTGAGGCCTTAAGTGATAGCGCGCTGTACGAAGATGACAGTGAGCTACAGATCAAAATTGATTATGACAAAGAGGCCCGTACCGTTTCCATTACCGATAATGGTATCGGCATGAATCGTCAGGAAGTGATGGACAATGTCGGCACGATTGCCAGTTCGGGTACCCGTAAATTCCTTGATAACCTGTCGGGTGACCAGGCCAAGGATTCCCACCTGATTGGTCAGTTCGGTGTAGGTTTTTATTCCGCCTTTATCATCGCCGATAAGGTCACTCTGGAGACCCGTCGTGCAGGACTGACCAGTGAACACGGTGTGCGCTGGGAGTCTGCAGGCGAAGGGGATTACAGCATCGAGAATATCGAACACCCTGTGCGTGGCACGACGGTAACTCTACATCTGCGGGAAGGGGAAGATGAATTCCTGGAGGATTTCCGGATTCGCAGTATTATCAATAAATATTCCGACCATATTTCCCTGCCTGTCCTGATGTTCAAGAACAACGACAAGGGTGAAAAGACCGAAGAGCTGGAAACAGTTAACAAGGCCTCTGCCCTCTGGACTCGCACCAAGAGTGAAATTACGGATGATGAATACAAGGAATTCTACAAGCATGTGGCCCATGATTTTGATGAGCCTTTGACCTGGATGCATAACAAGGTGGAAGGAACCCAGGAGTATACCACCCTGTTGTATGTTCCCAAACGTGCACCCTTTGACCTGTTCGATCGTGATACGCGTAATGGTATCAAGTTGTATGTCAAACGTGTCTTCATTATGGATGATGCAGAACAGTTAATGCCGAACTACATGCGTTTCATCCGTGGTGTGGTGGATTCTAATGACCTGCCTCTGAATATTTCCCGTGAAATTCTGCAGCGTAACAAGTCCATCGATAGCATCCGTAATGCTTCGGTGAAAAAGCTGTTGAACATGCTGGATAGCCTGGCCAAGGATGATCCGGAACAGTATGCCACTTTCTGGAAAGAATTCGGCAAGGTGTTAAAGGAAGGTCCGGCGGAAGATTTTGCCAATAAAGAAAAGATTGCCAAACTCATGCGTTTTGCTTCGACCCATAATAACAGTGATGAACAATCCGTTTCACTGGATGATTATATCAGGCGTATGCAGGAAGGTCAGGAAAAGATTTTTTATATCACAGGCGATTCTTATGCAGCTGTGAAAAACAGCCCTCATCTTGAGTTGTTCAAGAAGAAGGGGATTGAAGTCCTGTTGATGTATGACCGTGTCGATGAATGGATGATGTCCTATCTCAATGAGTATAATGAAAAGACCCTGGTTTCTGTTGCCAAGGGTGCTCTTGATCTGGGTGAGCTGGAAGATAAGGAAGAAAAGGAAAAGACAGAACAGGCATCGAAGGATTACAAGGATCTGCTGGACAAGATGAAAGAAACCCTGGGTGATAAGGTCAAGGAAGTCCGTGTTTCCAATCGACTGACAGATTCACCTTCCTGTCTGGTAGTAGAAGAAGGCGACATGGCAGTGAGCATGCAAAAGATTCTGCAACAGGCAGGTCATAGTGTGCCCAGTTTGGAGCCCATCCTTGAAATCAATACTGAACATCCACTAGTGTTACGACTCAAGGATTCTATGGATGATGCACGGTTTGCAGACTGGAGTTTTATTCTGTTTGAACAGGCCCTGTTGAGTGAAGGTGGTCAACTGGAAGATCCAGCCAGCTTTGTAAGTCGGATGAATGACCTGCTGCTGACTTTGAGTAAGTAGACTGGTTAATACATAGCTAGAAATAATAAAAAAGGCGGTTAAACAAACCGCCTTTTTTGTTGCAGTAGCGAGGTAATGTTATAGGCTTAAATACAATCATCTTTATTAAATTAGGTGGCATACCTATGGCTAGAAAGAAAAACACAATGAACCATATAAGTGGTATTGCACTACTCGCGGTAGGAGGGCTGTTAATCCTGTGGGGATATAATGAATCACAGTCACTGGGTTCCCAACTTAACCGTGTATTTTCAGGTAACCCGACTGAAAATACGCTCTATTATTATATTGGAGGCGGAGTTTGTATTGTGCTGGGGCTGATTAATTTGGGGCGAAAGTAGAAAAAGAAAAGGCCGCACCTAACATGCGGCCAATCCACTCGAGAATATGGGGGGCTAAGTGCTAACCGACAAAGTTCGCCAGAATGATAAGAACAAACATCAGTCCAGCCAGTACCAGTACGGTATAACCGACCCGCATACCCATTTCTTTATCTTCAACATGCATGGTTTATATCCTCTTTATAGTTGTATATTTAGGTAGAAGCATAGATATTATGTCGGCAGCCAGGAATTGATCTGGATCAAGTAATCCATATATTAGTAATTCTTAATATTATAAAAAATAAGTATTTGTCCCAGAAGTGGACTTTTTGGAATATACTAAACCCTCTCAAGAAGCTCTCTGGATAGCAAGATCAAGGAATTCTCACATGCAGCAAGAAAAGCGTGTCTTACGTCGACTCGAATTTGAGCGACCAGCCCGGATTATTACTCGTAGTGGTCAGAAACGGTCAGTCAAATCCCGCGATTTTTCTATGAAGGGGGCTGCCTTTATCTGCCCGGAGCCTCTCGAAGTGGGAGAAGTTTTGCGCCTTACCCTGAACGTTGGGAAACCGGGTAAATCACATATTATGAAAATCTACGGTGAGGTTGTGCACCGTAGCAGACAGAATGACCAGTTTCTAATGGGGATATGTTTTAATAAAAAACAGGGCTGAAAATCCTTATTCAATTATCTTTTCCATTTTCTACAAATATTCTGTAAACCATAGGGTGAATATAATTTCCCGTTGTCCGATAAGAATATAAGACATAATAAAATGTCTTATATGACTATATTTATCACTGTAAATATTTGTTAAAAGCAACTATAGGTTGAGAGATGGAACTGGACTTAAAATTTGTTAATCCGGTAGTGAAAACATTAATGAGTGTTTTTACGACCATGATCCAGCTGGAACCGGTGGCCGGGGATATGCGTGTCAAGTCAGATGATATTGCCAGTGGTGATGTGACCGGTATTTTAAAAATGGATGGTGACACGGCGAAAGGATCCGTTTCTATCAGTTTCACAAAACCGGTTGTCATTGATCTGGTCAAAAGGATGTTGCATATGGATATCCAGGAAATTGATGAAATTGCACGAGACTTGGCAGGGGAGATGGCGAATATTGTCGTCGGCGGTGCTAAGAACCTGCTTGAAGAACAGGGTTATAAAATTGATATGTCATTGCCTGAGGTATTTGAAGGTGAAGGTCACCAAATAAAACACTACTTTGATGGTGAGACCGTGGAAATCCCCTTTAAACTTGATTCGGGGGATTTTTATATCGAAGTCAATTTTGTTGAACCGGTCTGATTATTTAACTTTTTGCAAACTTTGCCTCCAGTCCGGGTTGGCATTTTCAATCTCAACACGAATATAACGACCAATTTCATTTTCATACCAGCCAGTATCATGCATGAGGGGCTCCTGTTCAAAACCCCACCATGAGCCATTTGCATCCTGTGCAAGCCAGTTTACCCATTCTGGCAATGTAACATTTTGTGTCATCACTATTTATTATGGTATTGTTTGTCGATACTCATTGTAGGCATATGTTATTCAGGAGTTTTGCCATGTTATCCAATATTAGTAAGGTTGAGCGTCGCTCCCGTTTTGTCATAGGTAGTCTGATCTGGGTATTATACTGGTTTGGTTTTATAACAGGGGGTGCAGCTCATGTACTTGCGGTACTTGCGGTAATATTTATTGCTACGGCAATTATGAACTTTTGTCCATATTATCTCATTTTTCAGTTGTTTACCGATAAAGACACCTTAGCCTGAGAGTTTATCTGGCTGGTTGTGCTTGATATAATATGCATGTCTTAACTGAGGTGTTATATGAACGTACAATCACAGATTGAAATGAAATTAGCAGATGGCCTGAGTGTTAAACATATTGAAGTGGTCAATGAAAGTAGTAACCATAATGTTCCACCTGATTCGGAATCCCATTTTAAACTGGTGCTTGTCGCACCTGAGTTCGAAGGCAAAACCCTTATCAACCGCCACCGTTTGATCAATTCACTATTGGCGGATGAACTTAAGAATCAGATCCATGCCCTGGCCATGCATACCTATACTGAGGATGAATGGAATAAGGTTAGTGGTAATGCACCAATGTCTCCCCCCTGTATGGGAGGTGGGAAGTAATTTAGCTTAGCTCTCTATCCATCAGTTCAACCCAGTGCATAACAGGCACGGGTGACTGGCTTCGTAAATGCAGTAAACAGCCAATATTGCCAGTAACAATAACATCAGGTTCATTTTCCATCAGATTATCGAGTTTATTGTTAAGCAAACGTTGTGAAAGTTTCTTCTGGGTTATCGAATAGGTTCCAGCCGAACCACAACATAAGTGTTTATCTTTGTGATCGAGTATATTAAACCCGGCAGACTTTAAAACAGTTTCTGTAATACCACTCAGCTTTTGGCCATGTTGCAGGGTGCAGGGTATATGTACTCCAATATTGTTTGAATTACTTATATTCGGTAGAGATTCCTGCTGAATAAGTTCTGAGATGTCTCGAGTTAAAGAAGAAACAGTTTCAGCCTTTTTGCTATATTGTGGATCATCTTTTAACAGATAAGCATAATCTTTTACCATGACACCACAGCCACTGGCGTTTGAAATAATGGCTTCGATACCTTCATCGATATAGGGCCACCAGGTATCAATATTCTGTTTAATGGTGCTTAGTGCTTTTTGTTCTTCGGTAAGATGATGTGCCAGGGCACCACAGCAAGTTTGTTTGACTCGTATAGTCTCAATACCCAGCTTATTTAATAAACTGGCTGTTGCATGATTTATTTCAGGGGCGAGGCTTGGCTGGACACAGCCTTCCAGCAATAAAATCTTCCGTTTATGGGGCTGAGAAGGCCATGCAGGCAGTTGTGTGTTATCAGGGAAAGCCTTTTTAAGACTTGCTGGTAAGATAAAGCTAAAAAGTTTACCCAGTTTAATGAGCGAGGAAAATCGTTGTGGGTTCGGTAAGGCCCATAATAAGGCTTTACGAAGTAAAGTCTCATACAAGCTTCGCCGAGTTTGTTCATGTACCACACTACGCCCGATATCCAGCAGGTGGGAATAATCGACTCCTGATGGACAGGTAGTTTCACAGTTTCGGCAGGTGAGACAACGATCCAGATGCTGGCGTGTTTTAGAAGTGGCTTTATTACCTTCCAGCAATTGTTTTATCAGATAGATACGTCCACGCGGGCCATCAAGCTCATCACCTAACAACTGGTATGTCGGACAGGTCGCTGTGCAAAAACCACAATGCACACAATTGCGTAAAATCCGGTCTGCGGTCTGACCTGATGGTGTATCAAGAAACTTTTTACTTATCTGTGTTTGCATAAGGCTAAAAATCTGAATACATGCGTGACGGGTTTAGAATGCAATTAGGGTCAAAGGCCAGTTTCAGGTTCATATGTAACTGTCGCAATTTAGCGGGCAGAGGCTGAAAGTATTCCTGTGCTGGATCAGCGTTTCGAAATTGAGTGGCATGACCATTTTCCCTGGCGACCTTTTCTCGAATGGTATTGCCATCCACATCGGTATATATCCAGCGTTGAGCACCACCCCAGTCGAGCATGGTGTCACCTTTGATATCAATTTTTGATGTGGCAGGTAAGGATAGTCGCCATAGTGTCTGCTCAGATTTAAAAAAGTCCAGTTGATGTTCCTTGAGTGATTGCCAGAAGTCCTGACCATCTGGAAGTTCATCACCTCGAACAAATTGTCTTGCGGAGGCAATTGATTCCTGCGTGCCTGAAAGTCGAACATACAGATTTTCACCATCATGACAGGTACCAGACAGTGGCATGGGTTGCTGGTTATACTCAATCATCAATTCCTGGGCACGGCCTGAAGAACATGGATGAATGAGGGTGGTTTCAACTTTGGGCTTAGGTAAAATTTTCAAAGAGACTTCGAGCAGTACACCCAGGGTACCCAAGGAACCGGACATGAGTCGAGAGACATCATATCCTGCGACATTTTTCATCACCTCACCACCGAAGTGAAGTAACTCTCCCTTGCCATTGACCAATTTAAGGCCGAGTACATAATCTCGAACAGCCCCTGAGTAGGGACGACGTGGACCGGATAAACCGGTCGCGATACAACCGCCTAATGTTGCCTTGTCTCCAAAGTGAGGTGGCTCAAAAGGCAGCATCTGGTTTTGTTTTGCCAGGGCCGATTCAATTTCTTTTAATGGAGTACCAGCGGCGGCAGTGATGACCAGTTCGGTGGGTTCGTAGTGAACAATTCCACCATAGTGACTGACATCCAGTTTTTGTGCGTCGATGTGTCGGCCATAAAATTGTTTACTGCCACTACCACTGATATAGAGTGGTGTGCGTTCTTCATAGGCGTTTTGCACAACTTCCTGGATGCGCTGGTATTGCTTGGCGACAGACATAATTAAATCAGTTTTTTTCGTACATCTTCAAAATTTATAACTTGTTCTGTATCAAGTTGTACCAGATAGGAACTCAGTTCATCGGGTACTTCTTGCCAGTGTTTTAGCTGTGATTCCAGTACCTGTATATTGGCGTCAGAATAATCAGCTTTACGCCCCTGCAGGCGAGTGTGTAGTGTATCTGGTCTGGCGCTAAACTCAAGTATATGAAAGGGGATAACCATGTTGCTCGCAAGGGAATGAAAGGGGAATATCTTTTGTGCATCAAGAAAAGTTGCATCAACAATAACAGAATAACCTGTGTTTAGCAGGGATTCAGTGGTACGGAGCAGATGTTGATAGACTTTCTCTGTTATCTCCGGCTTGTAAAGCGTGTTCTGATCTTTAAATAAGCGTTTGCGTTCGACATCAGAACGTATTCGTATGGCGCCTATGCTTCCGAGTAATTCTTCTGTATAGGTGGTTTTACCTGAACCGGATAGTCCACGAGTAATAATTAGAGTCGGTTTGTCTCGGTGAGTATAAGCTTCTGCAAGCTCAAGATAAGAAACAAAGTCACGACATGTCTGTTGTTGCTCATCAGTTGTTAGATGGGGTTGGGCAAGGCGAATGGCATCAACCTTGGCCCTGACGAGTGCGCGATAGACTTTATAGAATTTGAGTAATCCAAGTCCAGCATAATCTCCCGTCCTTTCTATGTATCGGTTAAGACAGTGCCATGCCAGAAGGGTCTCCTGTCGGTCATCCAGATCCATGAGTAGAAAGGCAAGATCATTAATAACATCAATCCAGCGAAGTCCAGGACTAAATTCAAGACAGTCAAACAGAATAATCTTGTCATCAAGCAGGGCCATATTGCGTAAATGCATATCACCATGACCTTCTCGAATAAACCCGTTATTTTTTCTTTGTTCAAAACGGGATTTGTTTTTATCGAAAAACTCCTCGCACCAGCTTTCAAGTGTCTGTAGTCGAGGCTCAAAGTGAGCAAGCTGGGATAGCTGTCTTATGTGTGAAAAGTTTTCCCTGATGGGATCTATTATGCTGTCGTTATTTCCATACTCTGACGTTTTAGAAGCAATCTCTGCCTTGCTATGAAATTCAGCAATGGTATCTGCCAGCATATTGATGTGTGTTGGCGTTAGTTTTTTTTGTGATAAGACAACATCCAGTTGTGCAGACTGGGGAAACTGTTTCATTTTAACGGCATATTCAATGACATCCTGCGTTCCATTAATAGCAGGGTGGTGGATGCTGCCTGTGATACTGATAACTTCTAGATAGAGTTCTTCAGAGAAACGTTGATTAAGACGCAGTTCTTCTTCACAAAAGTGTTGGCGTAACGCCAGGGTGGAAAAATCCAGAAAACCCAGGTCTACCGGTTTTTTAAACTTATAGGCGAAAGGACCCGTGAGTAAGACAAAGGAAATATGAGTTTGCAGTAACTCGAATTTTTCAACCGGGTGAGAAAATAATTCTTTGTTTTGCAGGTTTTCCAGCAATACTTCCTGCTCCTGGAGGGAAGTATCACTGGAAACTGTCATGGCTAGAAACGTTCCAGCTCAGGATGAGGCAATTTACCGTTATGTACGTGCATGCCACCAAGCTCGGCACATCGATGTAAGGTAGGCACGGCCTTACCAGGGTTAAGCAAACCATCGGGGTCAAAAGCATGTTTTACAGCGTGAAACTGGCTGAGTTCCAGAGGTTTGAATTGCACACACATCTGATCAATCTTTTCCATACCGACGCCGTGTTCACCGGTAATGGTTCCACCCACTTCGACACACAGTTCCAGAATCTTGCCACCAAACTCTTCTGTTTTCTCAAGTTCGCCGGGTTTATTTGCATCATAAAGGATCAGTGGATGCAGGTTGCCATCACCGGCATGAAATACATTGGCCACGGGTAAATTATATTCCTGTGACATCTCATCAATACTTTTCAAAACCCTGGCCAGTTGTTTGCGTGGGATGGTGCCATCCATGCAATAGTAGTCTGGTGAAATACGACCCACTGCAGGGAAGGCCGCCTTGCGCCCTTTCCAGAGTAATTCCCGTTCTGCATTGTCTTTGGCGGTTCGTATCTCAGTGGCACCGCCATCAGTGAGAATTTTTCGTACCGTCAATGTTTGTTCGGAAACTTCTTCGTTAATACCATCAAGTTCACAAAGCAGGATGGCCTTGGCATCCTGCGGGTAACCAGCATGGACAAAAGACTCTGCCGCCTGAATGGCATAACTGTCCATCATTTCAAGACCAGCAGGAATAATGCCATGGGCAATGATGTCGGCAACCGCGTTACCCGCTTTCTCTACATCATCGAATGCAGCCAGCACGACCTGGGCGCGTTCTGGCAAAGGTAAAAGTTTAACGGTGATTTCAACGATGATACCGAGCAGGCCTTCGGAGCCGGTCATAAGAGCGAGTAAATCATAGCCCGGTGCATCCAGACCACCGCCACCAATGGTGACGCGTTCGCCATCCATAGTGATAATTTCTATCTGTTGAATATTGTGTACCGTCAGACCGTATTTCAGGCAGTGAACCCCACCAGAATTTTCGGCCACGTTGCCACCAATGGAACAAGCAATCTGTGATGATGGGTCGGGCGCGTAATAAAGACCGTGTTGCTTAACGGCTTCACTAATGGCCAGGTTGCGTACTCCAGGCTGGACTTTGGCTGTGCGGGTTGCCGGATCGACGGACAGTATTTGATTGAATTTAGCCAGGCTTAATAACAGACTGTTTTCCCGTGGTAGTGCACCACCGGATAAGCCTGTTCCTGCACCACGGGCGATAACCGGAATTTTTTCTTCACGACATAAACGCATGATCGCCTGAATCTGTTCGATCGTTTCGGGTAAGGCAACCACCCAGGGCAGTTCACGATAGGCGGACAGACCATCGCACTCATACGGGCGGGTATCTTCAGGATCATATAAAACAGCAGTAGCAGGCAGAATACGTTTTAATTGATTGACGAACTTCTGCTGTCGGGAATCTGTATAACTGGATTGTGTAAGCATAGATGCGATTTTAACCCAGTCCGTATTATTTAAAACAGCATAAATGGTAATCAAAGACTAAAATTTTTGTTTGATACCGGTTGAGAAGGAACATAAACATGAAGAATTATATTTTTGCCCTTGCTGCGGGCGTGGTTACTTGCCTGTTTATCTATGTCTTACCTTATGGTCGTGCACTGGATTTTATTGGACTGTTGCTTGGGGTAATCGCAGCCATTTATATTGGTTTTGCGATCAGTGATGGTCGTAAACATGTCCTGTTATTGGAATGTGCTGTGGCAGCTGTCTTTATATTGCTGGCTTTACTGGGGATGTGGGGTAAGCCCGTTTGGCTGGTGATAGGCTATTTTGCCCATGGTGCCTGGGATCTGATACACCATCCTGGCAAGTTGGGGACAAAAGTTAGAAAATGGTACCCACCTGCCTGCGTGGTCTATGACTGGGTTGTGGGATTATATTTACTTTACTGGTTAGGCTGGATTTGACTTGGAAAAACTTCGTATCGATAAATGGCTTTGGGCTGCCCGATTCTACAAGACCCGTGCACTGGCAACCGAGGCTGTGAGTGGTGGACACATCCATGTCGAGGGAGCACGAGTGAAACCCTCACGAGAGATCAAGGTAGGTGACCAGATAATCATTAACAAAGCTCCGTATAGCTTTGAATTGACGATACTGGGTCTGAATGCCAGACGAGGACCGGCCAAGTTGGCTCAGACCTTATATGAAGAAAGCGAAACCAGTCGCCTAAAACGAGAAGAAATCGCCGCGATACGTCGCATGGAGCGTGCCAGCAACCCTACGCCGGATAGACGACCCGACAAACGGGATCGGCGTCGAATCATTCGCTTTGTAAATAAAAACCAGTAGGAAGCCCCGTTGCCACGACCTGAAACCCCTTCACTGGCCGCAGATGCCATCATCGAACTGGTGGACCGGCCTGAGCGTCCCATTGTCCTCATTGAAAGAAAATACCCCCCCTATGGTTGGGCCATTCCCGGAGGCTTTGTCGACATCGGCGAGCCACTGGAAAAGGCGGCGATTCGCGAGGCCCTGGAAGAGACCTGCCTGCAGGTCAGTCTCAAGGCCCTGCTAGGCGTTTATTCCGACCCGAAACGGGATGAACGGGGCCACACAGTTACCGCCGTCTACGTGGCTGAGGCCAGGGGGGAACCCATGGCCGCCGATGATGCCAGGAATTTGCAGGTTTTTGCACTCGATGATCTTCCTGGTGAATTGGCCTTCGATCATGCTCAAGTTCTTGGTGATTACAGACGTTATCGTAAGGAAGGGACGGTTGCGCCGTTGAGACATATCGATAAAAGACATATTTAAAGCAGGAATTTTTTAAATGGTCATAACTTAGTCAAATTCGCAATCACATAATTTAATCGATATAATATTAGAGATTTCTAATATATTTGGAGAATTTCATGCCCACTGTAGACCTCGATAAAGACAATCTGGCCTCAACGATAAACGATAATCCCTTCGTGATTATTGATTTCTGGGCCCCATGGTGCGGACCCTGCCAGTCATTCAAACCTGTGTTTGAGGCGACAGCGGAAAAACATCCTGACATCGTATTTGCCAAGGTAAATACTGAAGACCAGCAGGAAATTGCTTCTCATTTCCAGATTCGTTCCATCCCGACCCTGATGATTTTCCGTGACCAGGTAGTTCTCTATGCGGAGGCGGGTGCACTGCCTCAGTCGTCATTTGAAAAACTGGTAGATGATGCCAAGGCCGTGGATATGGACGAAGTACAGAAGGCCATTGAAGAAGAAGAACAGAAAGCACAGCCTTCGGCCTGAAGATCCCCCGCATCAAACCCTGCCGGTTCAGCTTGAAAAGCTGAGCCGGTTTTTTTTATCTTGACTGCACATAACTGCCACTCTCAGGTGTGCTTGCCCTCCTTTTTGCCTACACTGAATCTGTCATGCTTATTCAAACGTGTTACGGTTTTCTGAATAAGTGAATGAAAATGGAATAAATCAGTATCCTGATACGTTTATATAGTAATGGGAAAAACCTATTACTTATTCAAACAGGGGATGAAAATGAAAATAAAAGGGATATATCTGGTTCTATTTTTAGTAGTTAGTCTTCCAGGCTATGCCACGAAAGATCCTCAGATAATGCAGGAAGACCGGCAGCAAATTGATGACTGGAAGCAATTTTTCAATCAACTGGTCAAAACCCATGACTGGTATAAAAACAATTATCCCATTAAGGAAGTCAGTCGCGATGGGGGCTATGCCAATAACTCAGATTATTATCAGGAAACCAGTTACTACCACCGGCAGAATCAACGCCTGCTCTCCAGGATACGCTGGATAAAAAACAAACCTGGGCAGATTCATATGATCGAAGTGTTTGTGTATGACGAAAAGGGGCGAGTGAATAGAGATTATCTTGCTGCCTGGTTACCCGGTTATCGTAACGCACCCATTCAAACACTGGTCAATCTGCATCATTATAATGACAAGCTGCATGCCTATCGCCAGTTTGATGCATCTGGTGAGCTGATCTATGAGCAATGCAAGGGTAAATATTTTAACGAAAAAATCATGTTGTCCATTGAAGAAGAGGAGTTTGCTTTATACAGGGACGAAACGGCTGACAGTTATGAAACCTATATTGCCTGTTTTGAGATGTTGCCAAAAGATATCGGGCCTTATCAAAATCCTTTTCAGGCCGAACAGAAGCAACAGGGCTGGAATAAACAGACTCCTGCCATGGCTATGAATGATTATGATGCGATTGATAGTGTCATTAATAAACTGACAGACCAGATACTCCATCAACCCGATGCAGCGCACTTATACATTAAACGAGGTGATGCCTGGTTCCAGCTACATGAGTTTGATAAGGCAGTCAGAGATTATGATCAGGCACTTAATATTGATAGAAACGCGGATCAGGCCTGGTTTGGTCGAGGTATGGCCTATGGGCGTATGGGCCAGATTGATAAAGGAATTGCTGATCTAGGTGAATTTATCAAACGTAATCCAAAAAGCTCACTGGCCTACACCAAACGGGGGGTACGTCATTTATGGAAGGGAGACAGGGAAAAGGCTGCACAGGATTTGCAAAAGGCCATTGCACTGAACCCTGATAATGCAGAGGCCCATGACGACATGGGTGTGATTTATGCGCAGCAAGGTAAATTGAAAAAGGCCGTCCATCATTTTAGCCGAACAATCACTATCGACCCCACTTATCAGAAGGGCCATCATAATCTTGCCATGGCCTATCATCTGGCCGGTAATCATAATCAGGCCTTAAGTATGATCGACCGTGCGCTTGCTATTAAAGAAAATGAAAAAGTCAGCCTGTTATTAAAGAGCCAGATTCTTGAGGCGCTGGGTATGCATAAGCAGGCAGCCCTTGTGCAGGATAAGGCAGAATATCTACCGGATGGTAACTGGTCCGAACTGGCCCCCGGACATTAAAAAAGCCGTTACCTGAACAGGTAACGGCTTTTTCGATAAATGCATAGAACTGTAATTAGTTCTGTACGTACATTTTGCTCTTATCGAGTTTGTAGGTCCATGGCAGGCCATTGTTCTTCCAGCCATTGACCACACGCTGACCTTTGAATTTACCATCTTTGGCTGTGTCACCTTCGTAACCATCGATAACGCTGATAACTCGCTTGTAACCCAGATCAGCCAGCAGGTCGGCAGCTTTAGAACTACGGCTACCGGAACGACACATTACGATCACAGTGTCATTCTTGCTCAGGCCCTTGTCCTTCAGACGCTTTTCAATGGCACCAGCAAAGTCAGAGTTTACATCCAGCTTGAAATTCTTTTTCTTTTCATTCCAGGCATACCACTCGCTCAGCTCCATGTAAGGAATATTGGCGTCGATAACTGTCGGGGCACCCAGAAAGTTCACTTCGGCACGTGAACGTACGTCAACGAACAGGGTGTTAACAGCATTACGGTTAACATAGTGCAGTGCTTCAGCCGAAGTCATGTACAGGCCCAGTTTGGTCTGTTTTTTCTTTGGTAACTTGCTGCCGTCAACGGCAAAAGAAGCGGCACTCATGGCCAGAAAAGCGATTAAAGATGTGATTGCAATGATCCGTTTCATGTTTAATATCCTCGTTATATTATCAACTATTTGAAAGTATATTAGAGAATAATAATAAACTAATCAAATTAATTATTCTTTTATTATCAATTAGATAGAAAATTATTTTTTACCGGGTTGTTATTTTGCATGGATGGAGGTGAGTTTTGAGAAATCTATCTTAGATAATACAGAAGGGGAATTGACCTGATGTTAGAGGTAACAGTGAGAAATTTAGTTTGTTGAGTATAAAAATAGAATGGGTTCTCAGTTATACAGACAAAATTTCAGATTAAGCCATAAAAGGGTTGTATATCGACAAGTGTACCGGCATCAATATTGCCTGATTCAGCTGGCAGGATAATAAAACAGTTGGCTTTACTCATACCGCTAAGAATATGTGAGGCCTGCATACCCGCACCATCGACTACCAACTCACCATTCTCATTACGCATTAACACACCACGTTGAAAATCAGTACGGCCAGGGCGCTTCTTGATCATGTTTTTACATGGAACTTTGACAATCACGGGTTCGACATCATCCTGGCCCATCATACGTTGCAGGGTGGGCAGGGCAAACTGATAAAAGGTGGCCATGACGGATACGGGGTTACCGGGTAGCCCGATAAAGACAGCATTATTCACTTTACCAAAGGCCAGAGGCTTGCCAGGTTTCATGCTGATTTTCCAGAAGTTAATTTCACCTAATTTATCGAGTGTTTCCTTAACATAATCAGCTTCACCCACAGAAACACCTCCAGAGGTGATCACCGCATCGGCCAAAGAGGCAGCAGTATTAAAGGCATTTTCTATCATGTTGCGATCATCCGGGATGACACCCATGTCGATGAGTTCTACACCCAGTTGTGAGAGCATGCCATAAATGGTGTAACGGTTACTGTCGTAGATCTGGCCATCTTCCAGAGGTTCTCCCACAGCACGTAATTCATCACCTGTAGAGAAAAAGGCAACACGTAATTTACGTTTCACCGTGACTTCAGGAATTCCCAAAGAGGCGAGCAGGCCAATTTCAGCCGATCCAATCTTTTTGCCTGAAGAGAGAGCGGGTCCACCCTGCTTAATATCTTCGCCGATATAACGAACATTTTGTCCCTGTTTATGATCGGATGAGATTTTGATGACATCCCCATCTCGTTGAACCTGTTCCTGCATAATGACGGTATCTGCACCGGCAGGTACTTTTGCGCCGGTCATGATACGAATGGTTTCACCACTTTTCATTTCACCATCGTAGGGAGTGCCAGCAAAGGATGAACCAGTGACATTCAAAGTGACTTCTGATCCTGAAGCAAGGTCTGCTGCTCTGATGGCATAGCCATCCATTGCAGAATTATCATAAGGAGGCACATTGATGGGTGATATCACATCTTCAGCCAGGATACGGTTGAGCGCATCTCGCAGGGCAACACGTTCGAAACCATCGATGGTTTTGACACTGTCGCACATACGGGCACGGGCCTGTTCAACACTGAGCCAGCCTGTGTCGGTATCACAATCGGTTTTAACAGGTATTGGATTATTCATAATCAGAACACAAATTGAAAAAATGATTATCGTTCAGCTGAGGCAGATGATCCAGCCTGATCAAGATAATCTGTAATAAAATCTGCGATAGATGCAGGGATATTAATATTTAACACAGGCAAGGATGTGGTGATGGATGTAGGGCTGTCAGTTGCAATAGCGATAATGGATGTATCCTGGCTAAACAGTGTCTCTTTACCAACAGAAGGTCGATATAACTCAATCTTCGGGAAGCTTACATGCTTAAAACCTTCCACCAGAATCAGATCCAGCCTGCTGTAATCCAGTTGTTCGATGATTTTATTCAGATCCGGGTCACCGTCTAACTCGGGTGTTTCTACCATTAATGCCCAACGCCTCTGTGAGGCAATGAGCATCTGATCCGCACCCGCCTTGCGCAATTCATAACTGTCCTTACCAGGTTTGTCGATGTCAAAGTTATGGTGGGCATGTTTGATCATGCCAATGCAAATCCCTTTGTCTTTTAACAAAGGGATAAGTTGTTTGAGCAGGGTGGTTTTGCCGGTACCACTCCATGCGGCAAAACCTAGAACCGGAACGGGTGACTGGATCATGGTGTCTTGCTAGCCTCTTGTAATTGTTCGGGGGTATTGATATTTGAGAATGCATTGGGATCATCAAATTCACAGACAGAGTATGTTTGATGCACCAGCCAGTCCTGTACCCGATGTTGGTCTTTGGCCAGGAAGTCTGAAATGGAATCCGCCAGTGATTTATGTAACAGGCAGAACACTGGCTGAATATTTCCCTGACAATTGGCTACGGTTAACAGACATTGTTGCTGGTTAGTGACTTCGGCCAATGACATTACAAGCTTGTTGGGTAGTGCGGGATTGTCGCAGGGCACCACTACCAGCCATTCAGTTGTCATATGTTGCAGTCCAGCCAGGATACCGGCAAGGGGGCCGGCAAAATCTGGCACACCATCGGCAATCACTGGATAGCCAAATCCCCGGTAGGTTTCCTGGTTGCGATTGGCATTGATGAGAACTGAAGTGGTTTGTGGTTGAAGTCGGTCGATCACATGCTCGATTAAGTGTCTTTGTCCCAACTGAATCAGGCCTTTATCTTCACCACCGAGTCGCTTTGCCTTACCGCCAGCAAGGATAAGACCGGTAACGTGCATATCAGGAATAATCGGGAACATTGTTTGCATAATTAAACAGGATTTTAAACCAGTTTAACATTACTCACAGGTGAACTATGAAAATCAGTTCGACATTACAGGCAACTATGCAGCGATTAGAGAATCAGGCAGATCTGGCCAAAAAGGCCGCCAGTGAGCTGGAGCTGAACAACGACGAAGAAAAGAACCGTCCGAAGCGCTTTGGTAAGGTGGAGGATAGTGCCATCGGAAATTTCATCGATACTGAGGCGTAGTAATCGGTATTAATGGGTGAGTTGGTGAATTGCCCATTGGACATGCTCTCTTACTAAAGGTGAAGAATGGGACAGCCTTTTTTTCAATTCTTTTAGTACAGATTCACTCGGTGGCCCATTTCCCAGCGCCACTGCGATATTGCGTAACCATTTTTCATGGCCGATACGACGTATGGCCGAACCCTCCATTTTAACGAGAAAAGTTTTTTCATCCCAAAGAAACAACTCAATGAGTGTTGCCGAATCCAGTCCATGGCGTGGCTGAAAATCGGCTTCCTGGGTATCTTTTGCAAACCGGTTCCAGGGACAAAATAACTGGCAATCATCACAGCCGTAGATTCGATTACCAATCATGGGGCGGAGTTCTTCGGGTATCGGACCATTGAGTTCAATGGTCAGGTAGGAAATACACCGCCTTGCATCCAGCACATAGGGGGCAATGATGGCCTGGGTCGGACAGACATCGATGCAGCTCTGACAGGTACCGCAATGATTTTCAGTTACTTTGTCAACGGGTAGTGGCAGGTCGACATAAATCTCTCCCAGAAAAAACCACGAACCTGCTTCCCGGTTTAACAGGTTGGTGTGTTTACCAATCCAGCCAAGGCCCGCCTTTTCGGCAATGGGTTTTTCCAGCACTGGGGCGCTATCAACAAACACTCGATAACCAAATGGCCCGATGGCCTCACTGATTTTTGAGGCCAGTCGCTGTAAACGCTGGCGCATCAATTTATGGTAATCGCGGCCCAGGGCATAGCGGGACACGATGGCCTGTTCGGGGTGTTGTAACAGGGTTTCCGGTGCAATTGTTTCTTCTGGTCGGTAGTCCATGCGGGCGCTTATGATACGTATCGTACCTTCATGCAGCTCGGCGGGACGACTGCGTTTGTTGCCATGCCGTCCCATCCATTCCATCTCTCCCTGATAACCGGCCTCTAGCCAGTCATGTAACTGCTGTTCGGCCTGGGATAAGTCGGTATCAGTGATACCCAACTGCTGAAACCCCAGTGTCTGCCCCCATTGTTTAATCTCATTGGCCAGCTGAGAGAGTTCGTCAGGAGTTAATGAGGGGCTGGCTTTTGGTGGTGGACACATAAGGCTATGATAGCGGTATGTCTGAAGAAAATACCAATCTCTATACCGCCAAACAGGTACAGGCCATGGACCACATGGCCATTCATGAACGGGGTATACCCGGCATTGAACTCATGGAGCGGGCCGGACTGGCTGCCTTTGAGTTACTCAGAAAACACTGGCCGGATGCGAGATCCATTGCCGTGTTTTGTGGGACAGGAAATAATGGTGGGGACGGTTATGTCATTGCCCGTCTTGCTTTTGAGGCTGGTATGCAGGTCTGCCTCTATCAGGTGGGTGATCATACCAAATTAAAAGGTGATGCCCTGAGTTCAGCAAATCAATTGAACGGTTCGGATGTTAAGCGGCTTAGCTGGAAAAGCGACTCTAAAATCGAAGCCGATGTCATTGTCGATGCTCTACTCGGAACGGGCTTAAATGGTGAGGTGAGTGATCACTACCGGGATGTCATCGAGGCTATCAATATTAGTTCCATTCCTGTCCTGGCTATCGATATCCCATCGGGTTTACATTCAGATAATGGTACGGTGTTGGGGCTGGCGGTACGGGCAGAACGAACCATCAGTTTCATCGGTATGAAAAAGGGACTGTATACCGGTATGGCACCGGATTATGTCGGTGAACTTCATTTTTCAGGACTGGCCATACCCCATGATATTTATGCCAGCTTTGATGCCTCGGCCATGGCCATCAGTTATGACTCACAAAAGTCCTTATTAGGCCCCCGTTCTCGAATAAGCCATAAAGGCCAGAATGGGCATGTGCTGATCATTGGTGGCAATCATGGCTTTAGTGGTGCGGCACGCCTGGCTGGTGAGGCGGCCCTGCGTGCTGGTGCCGGTCTGGTAACTATTGCTACCCGTAAAGAGCATGCAAGTTGTCTGAATACCGGCCGGCCGGAACTCATGGTGCATGGAGTGGAACAGGCCAGTGATCTGGCCGAGCTTATGGACAGGGCGGATGTGCTGGTGATTGGCCCTGGTCTGGGACAGGATAATTGGGCAAGACAGTTGTTCGCCAGGGTATTGGAGAGTCAGTTGCCCATGGTCATTGATGCCGATGGCCTGAATCTACTGGCCCAAAATCCTCTGCAAAAGAAGAACTGGGTGCTGACGCCTCATCCTGCTGAGGCAGGGCGTTTATTGGGGCAGAGTACAAAGGAAATTAATGCCGATCGTTATGCGGCCATCGAACAACTCCAGAAATCTTATGGGGGAACCGTAGTGTTGAAAGGTGCAGGTAGCCTGATACGTTCGGCTGAGCCTCCAACCACGGTATGTACTGAGGGCAATCCCGGTATGGCCACGGCGGGTATGGGGGATGTCTTAAGCGGTATTATCGCCAGCCTCATGGGACAGGGACTGGCTCAAGACGATGCAGCGATGTTGGGAGTCTGCCTGCATGCCTCGGCAGCCGATGGGGCCGTATCCGTTGAAGGTGAGCGAGGTCTGCTGGCCTCTGACTTGATGCCATGGATCAGAAAACGAGTGAATCCCTGATGCAAGAAATAGCACTATCATTGGCTGATGAAGCTGCCACCCTTTCATTGGGGCAGTCCCTGGCCAAATGTATCTCCTCCGGGTTTGTTATTTATTTATACGGTGACCTGGGGGCGGGCAAGACCACCCTGGTGCGAGGCTTTTTACGGGGCCTGGGTTATCAGGGCAATGTGAAGAGCCCAACCTATACCCTGGTGGAGCCCTATGAAGTTGCCGGTAAGACCCTTTATCACTTTGACCTTTATCGCCTGGCTGATCCGGAAGAACTGGAATATGCCGGTGGCAGGGATTATTTCAACAGTGAGTCCATCTGTCTGGTGGAATGGCCGGAGCGGGGTGAGGGTTGGCTGGCTAGTGCCGATCTGGAGATTCATCTGGACTATGCTGAACCGGGAAGGACGGTCAGCGTGAAGGCCAATTCCGAGAAGGGAGTAGCGGTGATACCTTTAATTAGATCCAAATCCTCATAAATTTTCGAGATTGATCGTCTATCCCTATAAAATATATAGAAATTTTACTTGAAAAATTCCTCAGGTGTTGCACAATATAAGAACCATCTCGGGATAGTGGTGTGAAAAGGGGATTTCATGGGCAAATCAAGCCTGTTGTTGAGCTTAAGCCTGTGCGTATGGACCACATACGCACAGGCCGCGAGCGTGGCCGTGAAAAATATTCGCATGTGGCCTGCTCCAGACAACACTCGCCTGGTCTTTGATATGTCCGGCCCGGTTGAGCACACCCTGTTCAAACTTCACCAACCCGAACGAATAGTTATTGATTTAAAGAACGCAAGTCTACAGACCGGTCTTTCTCACCTGGATTACAGCAACAGCTACGTCAAGGCCATCCGCCATGCCCGCCGTAACGGCAGTGATACGCGCGTCGTGCTGGATCTGAATAATGGTGTCAGGCCCAAAAGTTTTGTCCTCAAACCGCAACGTGAATATGGCCATCGGCTGGTTATCGATCTGCATGATGAGAGTGAGTCCCGGCCAGCCAAAACTATCAAGCGCCTGCCACCCGCCAACAAACCTCGTGATGTCTTGATCGCTATCGATGCTGGCCATGGTGGGGAAGATCCGGGTGCCATCGGTCGACGTGGTACACGGGAAAAGGATGTGGTGTATAGAATAGCCAGAAAACTGGAGCAGTTGATCAGTAAAGAACGCGGTATGAAACCGATAATGGTTCGGCGGGGAGATTATTTTGTACCCCTCAAGCGCCGGGTGGAGATTGCCCGTCAGCAAAATGCCGACCTGTTTATTTCTATCCACGCTGATGCGTATAAAAAATCACAGGCCAGGGGTTCTTCTGTCTATATCCTGTCAGAAGGCAATGCCAGTAGTGATGCGGCTCGTTTTCTGGCTGACAGTGAAAACAATTCCGATATGATTGGTGGTGTCAGTCTGGATGACAAAGATGACCTGACCAAGATGGTGCTGTTTGATATGGCACAAAATGTCACCATCGAAGACAGCCACAATCTGGCGAAAAGTGTCCTGAAAGGTTTACAAGGGGTCACTCACCTGCACAAGCATCATGTGGAGCAGGCCGGTTTCCGTGTGTTGCGTGCCCCGGAGATTCCGTCGATTCTGGTCGAGACCGCCTTTATTTCTAACCCACGGGAAGAGCGTAATCTGCGCAGTCCAGCCCACCAAAGTAAGCTGGCTCGCGCCATTCTCAATGGGGTGCGGGTCTATTTTCGACAGCATGCACCCAAGGGTACGCTGCTGGCCCAGGCCAATCGTAAACATCGTATTAGTACAGGGGAGACCCTGTCCGAAATTGCACAGCGCTACCAGGTCAGCGTGGCCAACATAAAACGACTCAATGGCCTGCGTACAAATGTTCTACGTATCGGTCAGGTCTTGCAGATACCTTATACCACTGGTTCCTGATTGCAGCGCTTTCACTTAAACTAGGCCCATGACGGCCACTCTTTCTGTTTCAAGACCCATACGCCAATTGCCGGTAGAACTGGCTAATCAGATCGCCGCCGGTGAAGTGGTGGAACGGCCAGCCTCGGTTGTCAAAGAGCTGGTTGAAAATAGTCTGGATGCCGGGGCATCACGAATCGAAGTCCATATTCAGCACGGTGGTCTGCAGGCCATTACGGTTCGAGACAACGGCTGTGGGATTCCTGAATCTGAATTGCCTCTGGCCATCAGTCGGCATGCTACCAGCAAGATCATTAATTTGCAGGAACTGGAAAATATATTGAGTCTGGGGTTTCGCGGTGAGGCCCTGGCCAGTATCGGTTCGGTGTCACGCATGACCCTGACCTCACGAACTTCTGACAGCCAACAGGCCTGGCTCATCGACTGTGAAACGGATGACCTGTCTGTCCAGCCCACAGCACATCCACAGGGTACTTCAATTAGTGTGCAGGATCTGTTTTACAACACCCCGGCCCGTCGCAAGTTTATGCGCACGGAGAAAACCGAGTTTCGTCACATCGACGAAGTTGTCAGACGCATGGCGCTGAGCCATTTCGAAGTGGGGTTTACTTTTCAACACAATGAACGCACGGTGTATCAGCTGGCTCCGGCGGAAACCGATTCAGCCAGAAATCGTCGTGTCAGCAAACTCTGTGGCAAGGGGTTTATGGATCACGCCATGGCGGTGAACTGCAATGTGCGTGGGCTGAAGCTGACTGGCTGGCTGACCGGGCCAGAATTTTCCCGCAGTCAGAATGACCTGCAGCATTTCTACGTCAATGGCCGCATTATTCGGGATCGCCTGATTACGCATGCCATACGTCAGGTCTACCAGGAATGGATTCCAGCGGGTCGACATGCGGGTTATGTTCTGCATTTTGAAATCGAGCCAGGCATGGTCGATGTGAATGTACATCCTACAAAGCATGAAGTGCGTTTTCGCGAGGCGCGCATGGTGCATGATTTTATCCATCGAAGTTTGCGAGAAACCCTGTCCGGTTCAACCGCGTCCATGACTAAACAGGTCTGGTCACCAGGCCAGTATGAATCACAAAACTTTTCCCCTGCCATGATTGCGGAACCACGGGTCAATTCTGACAGTAGTCAGGCACAGGCCCGGTTTCTTGTCAGTGATCGTTTTATTATCGCGGAACAGGGGGCTGGCTTAATGATCCTTGATGCCAGGCTGGCCATGCAGCAACTCATCACTCGCAAAATGACAGATGCATTTCAGACTGAAGGGATGAATAGCCGTCCTTTGTTGATTCCAAAAAGCTTTACCGTAACGGCAAATCAACTGGCCTGTCTGGAGGGCAATAGCACCGTGGTTAAACAACTGGGTTTTGAGATCAGTATTAATGGCCCTGAGTCGATTCTGTTGCGCAAAATTCCTCTGGTAATAGCCGGTGCCGATCTACAGGCAGTCATTAATGAACTGTTTTCCGGTCTTCGTAAACTGGATGTCCATGATAATGACCTTAATTCTGTGATTGGTAGCTTGGCTAAAGTAGCGGCTGAATCCAAGCCTATTGAAACTGGCACGGAAGAGCTCAACCGTTTGTTAGGGGAATGTGAATCTTTAAATGACCCGGCTATCTTCCGCTGCCTGAATGAACGGGATTTGCAGAAGCTGATCAATCATCCTTAAAATTGTCATGAGCAAGGATAAATCCACTGTCATTTGTATCATGGGGCCGACCGCAGCCGGTAAAACCGATCTGGCGGTAGAGTTGCTTGAGCACCTGTCTGCTGAAATCATCAGTGTGGATTCGGCACTCATATATAAAGGTATGAAAATCGGCACAGCCATGCCGGATGACGCTACCCTGGCCAGGGCACCTCATCGTCTGATCAATTTTCTGGATCCGGTCGAACCTTATTCAGCAGCTCGTTTTCGGGAGGATGCCCTGAACGAAATCGAGGATGTATTGGCCAAAGGCCGTATACCATTATTGGTGGGGGGCACCATGTTATATTTTCGTGCCCTGTTACAGGGGCTTTCTGACTTGCCCGCTGCTGATGAGTCCATTCGAAAAAACCTCGAAGAAGAGATGGCAACACATGGTCTGGCCGCCATGCATGCCCGTCTTGCACAGATCGATCCCGAGGCTGCAGCCCGAATCCATCCTAATGACCCGCAACGTACCCAACGGGCCCTGGAGGTTTTTGAAGCCACCGGTATTAGCATGACGGAGTGGTATCGACGTGGTACCGATACGGATCCCTTTCCTTATCAATGCATAAAAATGGCCCTGATTCCGGGAGATCGGGCTCGACTTCACGAGCGAATTGCCAAACGGTTTCATCTGATGCTTGAGCAGGGGCTGGTGGATGAGGTCAGGGGGTTATATGAAAGAGGTGATCTGAATCTGGACAAGCCTTCGATGCGGGCCGTCGGCTATCGACAGGTCTGGGAATACCTGGAAGGGAACTATAGTTATGAGCAGATGGTCGAAAAAGGCATAGTGGCAACAAGGCAATTAGCCAAACGACAACTGACCTGGCTTCGATCCGAACAAAATACCCATATTCTTGATCCATTTGAAGGGAAATTGACGGAACAGGCCTTGAAAACCCTCGAAAAGGCACCCATTTAACCAGTTCAGGGTGTGCTAGACTAGGATAGTTGATTAAACAAAGCGGTTATCTAGCCGTTAATACAATAACTTTAAATAACTATTATTACCTTACACAGGATAGCCCTGTTCAAATAACGGAGAAATACAAATGAGTAAAGGGCAAGCTTTGCAAGATCCATTTTTGAATGCCTTAAGAAAAGAACGAATTCCGGTCTCGATTTACCTGGTGAATGGCATCAAACTCCAGGGCCAGGTTGAATCTTTTGACCAGTTTGTGGTGCTGTTGCGTAATACTGTCAGCCAGATGGTATACAAGCATGCTATTTCCACCATCGTTCCAGCGCGTAATGTTAAAATGCCAGTCGGACCTGCTGACGAAGCACCAACAACAGGTAATCATGGCAATATGTAATTCAGGGCCAGCCGTATTGGCCTTGTGGGAGTAGATTAGTTGTTCGAACGTCCAGATGCAGGTGAACGCGCGGTTCTGGTTCACCTTGATTTGCATGCAGTCACCGAAAAGGACGAACTCCAGGAGTTTAAGGAACTGGTCACCTCAGCAGGCGTAGAGTCAGTTGCTGTGGTGACCGGTGCTCGACGCACTCCCGATCCCAAATACTTTGTTGGTACTGGTAAGGCCGAAGAGATCCGCGATGTGGTTAATCTCGAAGAGGCCGATGTGGTACTGGTTAACCATGAACTCAGCCCGGTTCAGGAACGTAACCTGGAATATCTACTCAAGTGTCGGGTTCTGGATCGCACAGGTTTAATCCTGGATATCTTTGCCCAACGTGCCCGTTCCCACGAAGGTAAGCTACAGGTTGAACTGGCCCAACTTCGACACCTTTCTACCCGCCTGGTCAGAGGCTGGACCCACCTTGAACGTCAGAAGGGGGGTATTGGCCTTCGAGGACCGGGGGAAACCCAGCTGGAAACCGACCGCCGTTTATTGGGTATGCGCATCAAGCAGCTCAAGGCAAAACTCAACAAAGTGCGTAAGCAGCGAGAACAGGGCAGGCGAGGTCGTAAAAGGGCTGATATCCCGACGGTTTCTCTGGTGGGTTATACCAATGCCGGAAAATCTACTCTATTTAATCAATTGACAGAAGCCGGTGTTTACGCAGCCGATCAGTTGTTCGCGACCCTGGACCCCACCCTGCGGCGTATTGAATTACCGGATCGCCAACCGGCGGTCCTGGCAGATACCGTTGGGTTTATTCGTCATTTACCACACGACCTGGTGGAGTCTTTCCGTTCTACCTTACAGGAGACTCAGGAGGCAGACCTGCTTTTGCATATCGTCGATGCCTCCAGTGAAGACCGACAGGTCAATATTGAACAGGTCAACCAGGTTCTTGAAGAGATTGGCGCTGATGAATGTCCTCAGCTTGAGATCTACAACAAGATTGATCTGATTGATGGCAGAGAGCCCCAGATAGAAAGGGACGATCTGGGGAGTCCTGTGCGTGTCTGGGTCTCTGCATTAAAAGGGCAGGGACTGGAACTGATCCTTGAGGCCGTGACCGAATGCCTGCAATCAGAGCGTATCCACCAGACGGTTTGTTTACCACCCAGTATGGGCAAACTTCATGCCCGGCTGTATGCCCTTGGTGCAGTTTCTCAAGAGGAAATTGCCCAGGATGGTTTTTGGCTAATGAGACTGGAAATGCCCCGTGCTGACTGGGACAGTTTGTGCAAACATGAAACTATCGATGACTACATTTTATCCACTGATCAAAGCCCATGCCTTGCGGCTGGCGGCGAAGCTCAATAGAATGCACCCTTCCTGTGGCTGAAACATTTGCCGCAATATTTAACCGATTATTTAGACGACATTTGGAGAATTACATGGCCTGGAATGAACCCGGTGGTTCCGGCAATAAAGATCCCTGGGGCGGTCGTAATGACCAGCAAGGTCCCCCCGATCTGGACGAAATCATCAAAAAATTGCAGAAGAAATTTTCCGGCCTGTTTGGTGGCAAAGGTGGTGGTGGCAGCAATGGCAGTGGTGCTGGTATGGGCAAAGCAGGTGCCGGTGGTGCCAGCTTTTTCCTGATCCTGGTACTGGCCGTCTGGGCCCTGTCCGGTATTTATATCGTTGACGAAGGTCGCCAGGGCGTGGTTTTACAATTTGGTGCCTTCAAGGAAATTTCCGACCCTGGCCCTCACTGGTATCCCCGCTTTATTCAATCTGTCGAAGTTGTGAATGTTGATCAGGTTCGCAGTGTGAACCTGGGGCTACGTAAGGACGAAGGATTGATGCTGACCCAGGATGAAAACATCGTCGATATCAAATTTACCATCCAGTACAAGGTAAAGGATGCACGCAATTTCCTGTTTAATGTTCGTGACCCAGATGCGACTTTGCGGCAGGCAACCGAAAGTGCCATGCGTGAAATTGTCGGTAAGAATGGCATGGATTTCGTCATTAAAGATGGTCGTCCCCAGGTCGGGGCACGCACCAAGCTACTGATCCAGGAAATCCTGGATGGCTATAAAACAGGTATTCTCGTCAGCCAGCTCAACTTACAGGATGCACAACCACCTCAACAGGTACAGCATGCCTTTAACGATGCCATCAAAGCCCGTGAGGATGAACAACGCCAGATCAATGAAGCGGAAGCCTATTCCAATGACATACTGCCAAAGGCACGTGGTGCTGCAGCACGTATGATTCAGGAAGCGGAAGCCTACCGCGAGCAGGTTGTTTCCCGAGCCAAGGGTGAGGCGGAACGCTTTACCAAGGTGCTGGTTGAGTACAACAAGGCACCAAAAGTCACACGTCAACGTTTGTATCTTGAAGCGATGGAAACGGTTCTGTCCAGAACCAACAAGGTCATGATTGATGTTAAGAAGGGTAATAGTATGATTTATTTACCACTAGATAAAATTGTTCGTCAGGGTGGTTCAAGTCAATCGCAATTGAATTCTACTGATAACAGCAGCAGTGAACCCGCGACTACGACACAACGTGAATCACGTCGTGATCGCTTCCGCACTCGGGAGGTACGCTAAATGAATGCCATGAAAATGTCTCTCCTGGTGATAATTGCTGTGGCCGTATTTGTGTTGCTTTCAACCATATTCACGGTCACTGAAAAAGAACTGGCCATGAAGTTCCGTCTTGGTGAAATCGTTAAAACCGATTATGAACCTGGCCTGCATTTCAAGTTGCCGTTTATCAATAATATTCGCAAGTTCGATAAACGTATCCTGACGCTGGATGCTCGTCCGGCCCTGTATTTGACCAAGGAAAAGAAGAACGTGAACGTGGACTTCTTTGTGAAGTGGCGTATCCGTGAAGTTGCGACCTATTACAAATCCATGTCAGGGGGTAATGAACGTACTGCCATGGAACGCATCTATACTATTATCAATGATAGTTTGCGTGATGAGTTTAGTAAGCGCACCATTCTGGAATTACTCTCTGGTGAACGTAGAGAAATCATGGATACCACCACCAAAGTTTCTAATGAACAGGTTACGAAGTTTGGCATTGAAGTTGTAGACGTGCGTATCAAGCGTATCGATTACTCCGAAGATATCAGTGAATCAGTCTTTAATCGCATGGTTGCTGAACGTACTCGTGTTGCCAAAGATTATCGTTCCCGTGGTGCGGAAGCGGCAGAAAAGATTCGTGCTGATGCGGATCGTAAGGTAACGGTTCTGAAAGCTGAGGCCTATAGCCAGTCACAGAAAGTCCGTGGTTCCGGTGATGCCAAGGCGTCAGAGATTTATGCCCGCGCCTATAGTCGCAATCCTGAGTTCTATTCATTCTATCGAAGCCTCGACGCCTATCGTAACGTTTTCAATAATGAGAATGATATGCTGGTACTCGAACCTGATTCTGAGTTTTTTGATTACTTCAAAAAGAAACGTAGTCTGAGCAAATAATCAGGAATCCAGGATAGACTATGTGGCAGGAGATATTAATTGCAGTGGCGCTGGTGATGGTTATCGAAGGACTGTTACCAGCGATCAACCCACGAGCCTTTCGCCGTACTATGCAGGTAATGACAGAGATGGATGACCGTTTTCTGCGAACCTGGGGATTGATTATTATGACTATCGGTGCTGTGCTGCTTTATTTTGCCAAATCCTGATAGTCGAAATATCAACAAGAAGTCATATCAATGAAAGAAATCGACCGCTGGTTATTGCCTGAAGGCATTGAAGAAGTCCTACCGCCCCAGGCCCGTCAACTGGAGTCTTTACGTCGCCGGTTGCTTGACCTTTATGACAGCTGGGGTTATGACCTGGTGATGCCTCCCTTCATTGAGTACCTTGAATCACTCCTGATTGGTACGGGCTACGATTTAGATCTGAAAACATTCAAACTCACTGATCAACTTACGGGAAGATTGATGGGGGTGCGAGCGGATATGACGCCTCAGGTGGCTCGTATCGACGCCCATCATCTCAAGAGTCATACCCCCACACGTCTGTGTTACCTGGGTACTGTGTTGCACACACGTCCCAGTGGTTTCGGTGCCTCTCGTAGTCCATTACAGGTCGGTGCTGAACTCTATGGCCATGCCGGAGTGGAAAGTGATATAGAAATACTCTCCCTCATGGTCGAGACATTGCGTCTATGTGGTGTGAAGGAAAGTTATTTTGATCTAGGACATGTCGGTATTTTTCGTGGTCTGGCAAAACAGGCAAGTCTTAGTGCGCAGCAGGAAGATGAGCTTTTTGATGTGTTACAAAGAAAGTCTCGTCCGGATATGCTGGTTTTATTTGAGAAATGGTCGCTGGATAAAAAACTGGCAGAAAAATTTCTTGGCCTGTCCGAGCTTAATGGGGATGTCACGATTCTGGGTGAAGCCGGCAAGCTGCTTAAAGGTAGTGGCAAGTCAGTATTAGACGCGCTTGCTTATCTTGAGAGTATGGCGGGGATGATCAGTCAACGTTTACCTGATGTCACCGTCCATTTTGATCTCGCCGAGTTGCGCGGATATAACTATCACACCGGTGCAGTGTTCGCCGCTTTTGTACCAGGGCGTGGTAGTGCCGTTGCTCAGGGTGGTCGCTATGATGATATTGGCGAGGTTTTTGGGCAGGCCCGTCCTGCAACCGGTTTTAGCACCGATTTAAAAACATTATTGTCTTTATCTGAGACGCAAAAGGCCTCTGTTTCTGGTATTTTTGCACCCTCTGAACAGGACGATGTCCTGGTAAAACAGGTTCTTGAACTGCGTCAACAGGGTGAGCGGGTTGTTGTAGCGCTGCCAGGCCAACAGGGTGGCGCTGTTGAGATGGGCTGTGATCGGCAACTGCTGAAAAAAAATAATCAATGGCAAGTTGAACCGGTTTAACGATTTAATTAATCACTTTATGAAGAGATAAGGTTATGGGGAAGAACGTCGTAGTAATTGGTACCCAATGGGGAGATGAAGGCAAGGGCAAGGTTGTCGATCTGTTAACCGACAATGCCGATGCCGTGGTGCGTTTTCAGGGTGGGCATAATGCCGGTCATACTCTGGTAATCGATGGTAAGAAGACCGTATTACACCTGATTCCATCGGGTATCCTGCGTGATAACCTGACTTGCATGATCGGTAATGGTGTTGTCCTCGCCCCCGATGCACTGATGACAGAACTGGATATGTTGCATCAAAACGGTGTTGATACGGATGGCCGCCTGTTTATCAGTGAAGCCTGTACTCTTATCCTGCCTTATCACATTGCCCTGGATCAGGCGCGCGAGATTGCTCGCGGTAAGAAGGCCATCGGTACAACAGGTCGTGGTATTGGTCCTGCTTATGAAGACAAGATTTCCCGTCGTGGTCTGAAGGTAGGTGACATGTTACACCGCGAACGTTTTGCCTCACGACTGGGTGAAGTGCTGGATTATCACAACTTTTCCCTCAAGAACTATTTCAAAACCGATACTGTCGATTTTCAGAAGGTATTAGATGAAGGTCTGGAGATGGCCGAAAAGATTCGTCCCATGGTGGCCGATGTGACTGGCATGTTGCATAAACTGCGTATCGAAGGTAAGCAGGTAATGTTCGAAGGTGCCCAGGGTACCTTGCTGGATATTGACCACGGTACATATCCCTATGTGACTTCATCTAACCCAACCGCAGGCGGTGCCTGTACCGGTACCGGCGTTGGACCAAGGGATATCGATTACATCCTGGGGATTACCAAGGCTTACACAACTCGTGTAGGTGCAGGTCCTTTCCCAACTGAGCTGTACGATGGTGAAGCACTCAACGATCCTATTGGTGCCCACCTGGCCAAAGAAGGTCATGAGTTTGGTTCTACTACGGGTCGTCCCCGTCGTTGTGGCTGGCTGGATGCCGTATGCCTGCGTCGTTCGGCCAATATCAATTCTTTATCTGGCATTTGTCTGACCAAGATGGATGTCCTCGATGGCATAGAAACACTGCGTATTGCCGTTGGCTATGATAGTGATGGCAAGGACGTAGATACCCCGCCTATTGGTGCAGATGCCTATGAGCTCTGTACTCCCAAATATATTGAGATGCCGGGCTGGTCGGAAAGTACTGTTGGTGTGAAGAGCTATGATGACCTGCCGGAAAATGCCAAGGCCTATATCAGGAAAATTGAAGAGGTGGTGGGTGTGCCTGTAGATATTATCTCCACTGGACCGGATCGTAAGGAAACGATTGTTTTGCGTCATCCATTTGCCTGATTGAAAACCCAATAACAGGTCTTCAGCTAGAATTAAAACCCGGTCCAGTGGACCGGGTTTTTTTATTGCGTGTGTTTAAATGCCGATGCGTTTTCTTTCCAGGCGCCGGATGAACTCTTCCAGGATGATGCGATAGAGATCATCTTTTAGAAATACCGCTTCCACACTTGAATCAATATTGGGGTTATCGTTAACCTCAATGACCACGCCAGAATCACCAATCTGTTTTACATCCACACCGTATAGTCCATCACCGATCAGGTTAGCAGCCCGGCTTGCCAGATTAAGGATTTTTTTTGGTGTTTCATAAACCGGTATAGTCTGAAAGTCGCCAGACTCAACCCGACCAGATTCATTGTGTTTATAGATTTGCCAGTGTCCACGAGACATAAAGTATTTACAGGAAAAAATCGGTTTTTTATTCAATATACCAATACGCCAGTCATAATCGGTATAGGTAAAGGCCTGTGCTAATACCAGAGCGGACTGTTTAAAGAGTTCGCTGGTATGTTGTTTTAGATCAGCCATCGTTTCAACTTTAACGATTCCCCGAGAGAATGAACCATCCGGTATCTTTAATACCATGGGAAAACCCAGCGCCTCACTGGCAGTTTGCAGGTCTTCTTTTTGTCTGTCCTTGCTCAGTATCAGTGTGCTGGGAGTGGGTATGCCATTGGCATTGAGTAAATCAGCAAGATATATCTTATTTGTACAACGCAGGATAGATTGTGGGTCATCAATCACCACCATACCTTCACTTTCAGCCCGTTTGGCAAAACGATAGGTATGATTATCAATAGTGGTGGTTTCACGAATGAACAGGGCATCATATTCTGCCAGACGGATGTAATCTTTTTTTGTGATAAGCTCAACATTGATTCCCAGTTGTTTGCCAATGCTGACAAATTTTTTAAGCGCCATTTTGTCACTGGGGGGTAATTTTTCTTCCGGGTCAGTCAGTACTGCCAGATCATATCGATAGCGTTTTCTCGATTTAGGTTTGCGCCATACGGCTTTATTAAATCTTTCCAGTGCTTCAGCAAAGAGATCTTCTTCCTGGACTTCAAGGGTATTGATCGAGCCAGGTTTAATAGACTCAATATACCAACGCTCACGGTGTTTGATAGTCAGAACCAGAATAGGACATGGAAAGAGTTCAAAAACCTGTCGTCCCAGGTTTTCCAGTTCATGAATATCTGTACTACCAAAAAAGAGCTTGATGGTCAGACTGTCACCCTGCAAAGGACGCTCTTTCAGGGCCTTCTCCAGTAACAGGTTCTGATTGGTAATGTCCAGACTATAGAGGGACTTATTACTCAGGTCATTGATACTGCGGACACTGGGAATAACCTTGTGATTACGAGCTTCTGCCAACAGGGAGCAATAGTAACCATTGGTCAGGTATTTATAGCTACGACACAGGTTAATGACCTGAGTAGAGGTACTATTACCTTGATAGGTTTGAGATAGGTAGTCCTGGACGCTGATAACATTGTCCGAGGGATAGTAAGCCGTCCAGTCCTGTGGATTATCGACGACAATTAAAACAGTATGCATGAGAGTTCAGTGAGTAAAAGGTAACAACAACACAAGCTGCATAAGCAGGAAAGAGAAAAAAAGAATAACAATTTTTTTCATAAAGGATGGAAAGTTAATTTTCCTCGACTATACCTAATGCAGTTTTATCACCCACAGTATGAACATGTTACCTACCCTGTTACCCGCCGACCTGCTTGCAGCCTGTTTTTCTGAAGATTATGTTACTGCGCGTGACAGGTTCAGACAACATGTCTGTGATCGGCAAGAGGATAGCCGATACAAGGAATTTGTCTATAGGGAAAAAGGGCCAAGTGATGAAAAATTATTAACGGCAATTGCCTGGCAGGGTAAGGCAGATGCCAGCAAGGTACTTGTGATCCAGAGTGGAACCCATGGTGTTGAAGGTTTTGCCGGTGCGGCGATTCAAATTGATAATCTTAACTATTGGCAAAACCGTTTATTACCAGACGATATGGCTATCTTATATATTCATGCCATTAATCCCTATGGCTTTGCCTGGCTTAGGAGGGTCAACGAAGCGGGGATTGATCTTAATCGAAATTTTATCGATTTCAGTCAAACATTGCCGGATAATCCTGGCTATCGTGAGCTGGCCACAGCACTTTTACCTGAAATCGAGACTCAGTGGTCAACGGCCAATGAAGTGATGGATACTTATCGTCAACAACATGGACAGCTTAAGTTTGAAGAGGCCGTCAGCGGTGGCCAGTATGAGTTTGCAAACGGCTTATTTTATGGTGGACAGTCAGCTAGTCAGTCACGACTTTACATGGAAGCCATTTTTGATGAATTGGAACTGGCCAGTCGGCAACAGCTTGCTGTGATTGATGTCCATACAGGGCTGGGTCCCTTTGCTTATGGGGAAATCATATGTGATCACCCGCCAGGTTCAAAGGCCGTAGCCTGGGCAAAAAAAGTCTATGGTGAGAGTGTCACTGAGCCAGCACTTGGCACATCAAGCTCAGTACCCAAGCTAGGGCTGATTGATTATTTCTGGCAGCAAAGACTCCAGGATCGGGTCTGTTTTATTACTCTGGAATTTGGTACTTATGATGTTGCACAGATGTTTGAAGTACTGCGACAGGATCATTTATTGCACCGTCAACCGATTGATTGGAACAATAGTCATACCCGGCAGGTCAAACAGGCCATGCGTAGACAGTTTTATCCCGCTACACCGGACTGGCAGGAGATGGTCATCCTTCGAGGTCGGCAGCTTATCCAGCAGGCTATCTATGGAATGAGTGAGAACTAAATTGCAGTCTAAAGATTCAAACATGCCAGCATCCATACTGCTTGAACAGGCGAAGCCAGAAGATGTGGAGGCCCTGTATGAACTGGAAACCCGTTATTTTGATTATGATAGGTTATCCCGGCGTAGTTTTCGCTGGATGATCCAGAAAGGCAATTGTGATTTTATCCTGGCAAAAGATGAGAACAATATTATTGGGTATGTCCTGGTGCTGTATCACAGAGGTACCCACCTGGCCCGGCTCTATTCTTTTCTTGTTATTCCTAAATACCGCGGTAAAGGGATCGCCGATATTCTGTTGCAACACGGTGAAAAACTGGCGGCGGGTCGGAACTGTATCTATATGCGTCTTGAAGTGCACCCAAAGAATCAAACCGCAATTCGTTTTTATGAACGTCATGCCTATCACCCCTTTGGTCTTTTCAAGGATTATTATGAAGACCATGCTGATGCCCTGCGCTATCAAAAGCGTATTCTCTACCCAGATGAGCAGATGAATTTCTTTCCTGTTCCCTATTATCAACAAACCACAGATTTTACCTGTGGCCCGGCATCCTTGATCATGGCCATGCAGGCCTTGTATAAATCAATCAAACCAGACCGTTCCATGGAGTTACAACTTTGGCGTGAGGCAACCACTATTTACATGACCTCAGGGCATGGTGGCTGCAGTCCAACCGGATTAGCCCTGGCAGCATGGCGGCGAAATTTTAAGGTTGAAGTCTGGATAAATACGCAAGCACCCCCGTTCCTTGATGGTGTTCGAAGTGAAAAGAAAAAGGCAGTGATGGCGCTGGTACATGAAGATTTTCTACAGCAGATCAAAGAGACGGATATCCTTATTCACAACGAAGAGATGGAACTGTCCCAGTTGGATGAATGTCTGCAGCAGGGTGGTCTATCGATGGTACTCATTAGTAGTTACCGTTTTACCCGTAATAAGGCACCACACTGGGTTGTGGTGAGTGGTGCGGATGAGACCTTTATATATATTCATGATCCGGAAGAGGATGAAGACAGTTATCGTTCACAAACAGATAACCTCTACCTACCCATCGCCCGTGAGGTGTTTAACAAGGCTTTTCGTTTTGGACAGTCGGGTTTACGGACAGCGGTCACTATCTATCCTCGTAAAAAAGATAAAGATTGACCATGCCCGGCTTTGGGTATATATAGCGACCTGACTTTTGTTGAGAAATGCCTGCTTGAATACCTTAACCAGCCCGCTCGGGCCTTTTGATGGTGATCCCTATGCCCAGATTATCTCCTCCCTGCGTGAACGGGGTTATATTATTCTGAACCATGTTTTTCCAACAGCCATGCTGGAGTCGTTGTTTATCGACATTAAACAGACCGATAGAGAAGCATTTCATGACGCAGGTATTGGTCGCGAGCAGGAGCACCAGTTAAACCCGTTTGTTAGAAGAGATCGAATCCACTGGTTGAGTAATACGTATGAAAATACAACTGAGTATTTCAACTGGATGGAGCAGTTACGTATAAGGCTGAATCGGGAACTTTATCTGGGGCTTTTCGATTATGAGTGCCACTACGCCCATTACCCGCAGGGGGCTTTTTATAAGAAACATCTGGATGCCTTTCAGGGTAATACCATTCGTCGCCTGACGACAATTCTCTACCTGAACCCGGCCTGGCAGCCCCAGGATGGTGGCGAGTTAGTGATGTATGCCCATGATGGGGAGACCATACTGGAAACGGTACAACCGACCTTTGGTATCCTGGTGATTTTTCTGAGTGAAGAATTCCCTCATGAGGTATTGCCAGCCAATGTTTCTCGTTACAGCCTGACGGGCTGGTTCCGTATCAATAACAGCACGGGATTGAACCTGGATCCACCGGAATAGGTGAAAATGTCTTTTAATAGGAGAAAACTGAGGATTCAATATTCATCAGATAAAAACCATGAGCTGAGGTACTTATTCATCATGGTTTGTTAGAATGGTGCCGAGGAGAGGACTTGAACCTCCACGGGGTTGCCCCCACTAGCACCTGAAGCTAGCGCGTCTACCAATTCCACCACCTCGGCGATAGACAGTTGAACTGTCTGAGAGCGGCGCACTTTACCGGGAGTCTTTGGCCTTGTCAATGATGCGTGCACCAGAATTCTGTATAGTGTGCCGGCCTGACCCATTTGGGCTGGGCCGGCCAGCGAAGTAAATGAAGAGAAAATGACAAAAAAACCAACAGATAAAGACCCTTACGCTAAACGCGAGAAGGAAAAATACGATAATCCTATCCCCAGCCGTGAATTTATCATGGAGCTGCTGGATGAGCATGGCACGATTAACCGTGAGCAGATTGCGGCACTTTTGAACCTCACCGATGAGGATCAACTGGAGGCCCTGCGCCGGCGAATGCGCGCCATGGAGCGGGATGGGCAGGTGATTTATACCCGTAAGGGAGGCTATGGCCTGGTGAGTAAAATGGACCTTATTAAGGGACGGGTGCAGGGCCATCGTGATGGCTTTGGATTCCTGATTCCCGACGAAGGTGGGGATGACCTGTTCCTCTCTGCCCGGGAAATGAAATCACTAATGAACGGTGACCGGGTCATGGTGCATGTGAAGGGTATCGACCGTCGTGGCCGCCGAGAAGGCGGGGTTATCGAGATCTTGGAGCGAAATACCCATACTGTCGTCGGCCGACTGTTTGTCGAAGGTGGTGTCTGCTTTGTCGTACCGGATAACAAGCGCCTGACTCAGGATATTCTGATCCCCAAGGAGAATCTGGCCGGGGCCAGCCATGGTCAGATCGTCAGTGTTGAGATTGTCGAACAGCCCAGTAAGTATCGTCAGGCCATCGGTAAGGTGGTGGAGATCCTGGGCGACCATATGGCGCCAGGCATGGAAATCGATATCGCCATGCGCAGCCATGATATTCCTGAAGGCTGGTCTCCCGAGGCCGAGCATGAGGCCACTGTGTTTACAGAGGAGGTGCCGGAAGATGCCAAACAGGGTCGTGAAGATATTCGTGATCTTCCCCTGGTGACCATCGATGGGGAAGATGCCCGAGATTTTGATGATGCAGTGTACTGTGAAAAACAGGGCAGCGGTTGGCGTCTGCTGGTAGCCATTGCCGATGTGTCGGCCTATGTCAAACCCGGCATGGCCCTGGACAGTGATGCGGCGGAACGAGGGACTTCGGTCTATTTCCCTGAGCGGGTCATCCCCATGTTGCCGGAAGTCCTCTCAAATGGTTTATGCTCCATCAATCCCGATGTGGATCGCCTCTGCATGGTGTGTGAGCTAAACCTGAACACCATTGGCGAGGTGAAAAACTATCGCTTTTTCGAAGGGGTGATGCGTTCCCATGCTAGGCTGACCTATACCAAGGTGGCGGCCATGCTGGTGGATTATGATGAACCGTTGCGTTACCAGTATGAAGCCGTCTTGCCTTACCTTGAAAACCTGTATGACCTGTACAAGCTGTTATCGAAATCCCGTCGGCAACGCGGTGCAATTGATTTCGAAACAACCGAGACACGTATTGTATTTGGTGAAGGTCGCAAGATTGATCGTATTGTGCCACTAGTACGTAATGATGCCCATAAACTGATTGAAGAATGCATGCTGCTGGCCAACGTGGCCGCTGCCGATTTTCTGAAATTCAATAAAATGCCGGCCCTGTTCCGTGTCCATGAAGGACCAAATGATGAAAAGCTGATTGCCCTTAGAGAGTTTTTATCCGAGCTGGGGCTGGATCTTGGCGGTGGGGATGATCCTGAACCTGGACACTATGCAAAGTTACTCAACAGTATAAAAGATCGCCATGATGCCCATTTAATACAAACCGTGATGTTACGCAGCCTGAGGCAGGCAGTGTATACCCCGGACAATGCCGGTCACTTTGGTCTTGCCTTCGATGCCTATGCCCATTTTACTTCACCGATACGACGTTACCCTGACCTGCTGGTACATCGCGCCATCCGGCATATTATTCGCGGTGGTACAGCCGAGGACTTTGCCTATAACCATGATCAGATGGTGCATCATGGGGAGCACTGTTCCATGACCGAACGGCGAGCCGATGAGGCCACTCGTGATGCAGTGGACTGGCTGAAGTGTGAATTCATGCTGGACAAGATTGGTGAAGAATTCGAAGGTGTCATTAGCAGTGTTACTGGATTTGGTTTGTTCATTGAACTGAATGATATCTATGTCGAGGGGCTGGTGCATGTTACTTCCCTGGGTAATGATTATTATCACTTTGATCCCAATCATCATCGAATGATTGGTGAACACAGCCGCCATATTTATCGTCTTGGTGACCGTATTCGGGTTATTGTCGCTCGTGTCGATCTGGATGATCGCAAGATCGATTTTGAACTGGCAGATGGTCAGCCGACCAACACATCAAGTACTAGGGAACAGGAGAGTGCTGATAAGATAGTTAAAAAGGCCAAAAAAGAAAGTAAGAAAAAGGTAAAGAAAAAGGCTTCAAAAAAGAAGGTCCGGCGTAAAAGTAAAAAGCGACATTAAGGTTTTGCCAGATGTCTTACAGCTTTACATTTAGCAGGGTGACCACATCAGGGTAGGGCATGGGTTCTGACAGGAAAAATCCCTGCGCCATGTCTGCCCCAAATTCTCTGACGATGTTTAATTGATCCTCAGTTTCAACACCTTCGGCAATCACTTTAAGGTCGACTGCTTTAGCAAGATCTATAATAGAACGAATGATTGTCATGCTGGTTGAGCGGGTATACATGGTCTCAATAAAACTATGATCAATCTTAATGTAATCTATGGGGAAGGCATGGAGATAACCCATGCTTGAATAACCGTTACCAAAGTCATCAATGGCAACCTGGAAACCAAGTTGTTTGAGTTTATTTAATATATTCAATGCTGATTCAGGATCTTGCATGAGAATATTCTCGGTAATCTCCAGCATAATCCGGGATGGATCAACGTTATGATTGAGGATAGATGATTTAATATTTTCCAGGAAATCAGTATAAATTAACTGCTTTGCTGACAGGTTAATACTAATAAAAAAATCCGGGCAGTCAGAATTAATGCCAGGTAAATCTCGAGCAAGTCTGGAAAAATCAGAGCAGGCAGAATCTATTATATATTCACCCAGTTTTTTGATAAGGCTGGTTTTTTCGGCAATAGGGATAATCTCTCCGGCAGATATGACATCACCTTCTGGGTGATTCCAGCGAATGAGCGCCTCCATTCCGACAATTTTGTTATTTTCAAAGGATGTAATAGGCTGGTAATAAAGTTCAAACTGTTGATTATCGATGGCCTCGGATAACTCCTTTTCCGCCATGATCAAATTGACCGCCTCTGCACGATCATGCTGATACTCCGGATCTTTCTTTTTCTTTAAGTCGTAGTATTCATCCTGGTCTGACTTACTTAATGGTGAGGGATTTGTTTTACGACGATGATACATTATTGTTCGAATCATCAGACTAACAACCGGGTGGACATCATTCATTGCAATATCAAACAGTGAACGATAAATGGTAATCACTTCGGTGGGTTCTAGAGCCGTCACTGTTGCTGAACGTGGTGAGTTGTCAATGAGTGACATTTCCCCAACCAGGTCACCTGCGCTGTACTCAGCCAGCACTTGCTTATTTCCCTTGCGGGTGATGGAGACTTCCACCCGACCTTTTTCAATAATAAAGGCGTTGTTACCCGGCTCACCCTCAAAATAAATCACAGCGCCTTCCGGGTAAAAATGGGTGTAGGAAGAGGTCGATTTCATGTCAGTCGATTTCTTATCATAATGGCTTACTTGAGTTCTCTTATCGGCTGATGGTAGGGCTAGTTTAATCCGAGATTCAGAACTTTGAACTTGTTAAGTTATTTAAAATTAATGAAAAATGTTTATCCCGGATACCCGGTGGCAATGAATATTTTTATTTACAGGTGTATTAACGGTGTGGTGTTACAATAGTCCACCTGCTAACCATTGAGTCTGAAATCCATGTCATCGAAACAGCTGATCTATGGCCTGCACGCTGTTCAGGCCCTGCTTGATAAGGAGCCGGAGTCGGTTTCTGTCATCTGGATTGACAAGTCAAGACATGACAAGCGCCTGCAGACGGTTCTTGGCCTGGCTAAAATGGCCGGGATCAAAATCCAGAAACTGGAACGTAAAATGCTGGATGAACTTTCTGGTCATCAGCAGCATCAGGGTGTGGTGGCAGAGTCTTCTGTTAGTGGTGTCTGGGACGAGGCCCGCCTGATGTCACTGCTGGAGAGTCTGGATGAACCCCCATTTCTGCTGATCCTCGATGGGGTGACCGATCCCCATAACCTGGGGGCCTGTCTGCGTAGTGCCAATGGGGCCGGGATCCATGCCGTGATTGCTCCAAAGGACAAGGCCTGCTCTCTGACCGGTACGGTCCGTAAAGTGGCGAGTGGAGCAGCTGAAAGCACGCCCTTGGTACAGGTCACCAACCTGGCCCGCACCCTGGGCAAACTCAAGGAGCAGGGGATCTGGCTGGTCGGCACCACCGGCAATGCAAGCCAGAGCCTGTATGAGACTGATCTGAAAGGTCCATTGGGTATTGTGATGGGAGCCGAAGGGCAGGGTATGCGCCGCCTGACGACGGAGGCCTGTGATTTTCTGGTCAAGCTACCCATGCTGGGGCAGGTGGAGAGTCTCAATGTCTCTGTGACCACGGGAATTTGCCTTTATGAGGCGGTACGCCAGAGACAGAATTCCCGCTAATTCATTGCATTAGACTATTTCCTCCAGTAAAATGCCCGACCTTTATCGGCCTCGGCTGATTACAATTTGTTTAACTCCTTGCCTCACCGCACTGAACGGGAGGCTTTATAACCGTAGGGAGCGCATATGCGACACTATGAAATTGTGTTTCTGGTCCACCCTGACCAGAGTGAACAGGTACCCGCAATGATTGAAAAATATCGTGCCGGTATCGAAGGCAAAAGCGGCACGATCCACCGTCTCGAAGACTGGGGCCGTCGTCAACTGGCCTATCCTATCCAGAAGGTTCATAAAGCCCATTACGTACTGATGAATATCGAGTGCGGCCAGGATGCCCTGGACGAACTGGAAAGTAACTTCAAATTTAACGATGCAGTAATTCGTCACATGACCATTCGTCGTAATGCAGCCATTACTGAAGAGTCTCCTTTAACTAAGAAGGAAGAAGAGGAACGTGCTCCTCGTTCAGCACCACCTGCACCCACAACTGCTGTTGATGGTGATGCAGCCCAACCTACAGTTCAGGAGGGATAAGTCATGGCCCGTTATTTTCGTCGTAAAAAATACTGTCGTTTTACTGCCGAAGGCATTAAAGAGATCGATTACAAGGATCTGGTAATTCTAAAGGGCAATGTCACCGAAAACGGTAAGATTGTCCCAAGTCGTATTACCGGTACCAGTGCCAAGTACCAGCGTCAGCTCGCGACAGCGATTAAGCGTGCTCGTTTCCTGGCACTACTGCCTTACTGCGACTCTCACAAGTAAGTTATTGCTTAAAGGATCGTTTTCGCCATGCGCGCCCTGGCAACATATATTATGCGAGGCCAGATGCAGGCGATAACCACCGTGGCGGCCTGCGCTGTATTGGCCCTGGTCGCCATGCCACTGAGCTGGCCTGTTGGTTATCTCAGTGCGGCCGGGATTGGCCTGGTGACCCTGGTGCATGGAGCAAGGGAAGGTGGCAAGACCCTGTTAGGGGCGGCTGCAATCCTGGCACTCATTGGCATGGTCATCATTGGTAGCCCCTTACTGGCCATTGGCTTTGCCCTGACCTTATGGTTACCAGCCCTGGTTCTGGCAGCAATATTACTCAGTAGCCGGACATTGGTATTTCCTGTCCAGGTTCTATTGGTGTTTGGTCTGGCGATTGTGGCTGGGGCCTATGCCCTGATGGGTGATCCGGCCATCTGGTGGTATAACCATATCGTCAATGATGTGATGCCCACACTGGAACAGGCCAATATCGGTTTTCAACGAGGACCGGAGTTTGAAACCCGGCTGGCCAATGCCACCAAACTAATGACTGGGGTTCTGGTCATGGTGACGGCCCTGGGGATGCTGGCAGGCTTACTGATAGCCAGATGGTGGCAGGCGGTACTCTATAAACCGGGTGCCTTTGGTGAAGAGTTTCGTAGCTTTCGCCTTGGCAAGGTCATTGGTATCGTCGCTGTGGTGATAGTATTACTCGCCATTATTGGCTCAGGAAAGCTGGCAGAGCTTGCAAGTAATTTCCTGTTGGTGATGATGGGTATATTACTGATACAGGGGCTTGCCCTGGCCCATGCTCTGGTAGCCAGATTCAAGGCCCACCAGCTTTGGCTGGCGATGCTTTATATGTTACTGGTTTTAGCCATGCCTTATATGCTGGTCATGCTGGCGATGGCGGGGCTGGTGGATAACTGGGCAGATTTTCGTAAACGATTTCAGGCCAGGCCTGAAACTGAACAAGATTAAACGTCTGATAAGACCGAGGTAAATAAAGATGGAAGTGATATTGCTGGAAAAAGTCGCTAACCTGGGAAATCTGGGTGACAAAGTGAACGTGCGTCCTGGCTATGGCCGTAATTTCCTGTTACCGCAGAAAAAAGCAGTTCCTGCTAACAAGGAAAATGTCGAGAAATTTGAGGCTCGCCGTGCTGAACTGGAAAAAGCCGCTGCCGACGCTCTGGCCGAAGCCAACAAGCGTGCTGAACACGTTGCCAATGTTGGCAAGGTGAGCATAAGCAGTAACGCTGGTGATGAGGGCAAGCTGTTTGGTTCTGTTGGCCCTGCCGATATCGCCGATGCCCTGACTGCAACGGGTATGGTGGTTGAAAAACGTGAAGTAATGATGCCTGAAGGCCCAATTCACATGCTGGGTGAGCATGAAGTAAGTATTCGTTTTCACACCGATGTGACTCAGGCTGTGATTGTTGAAGTCATTGCCGCAAGCGAGTAATCGTTAAGCACTTTTTAGTATCTGAACCACCCTGCTGTAGAAAAGACAGTAGGGTGGTTTGCCTTTTTTATTGGTTCAGTTTTGTAACGTGAACTATTTGTGAAAAATCGAAAAAAATTATTCTTCGAATTATTAACGAGTTACCTAATTCCCTTTCTTCATCATTGATATTAACGCATCACAGCTATCTCATTTATAACACTTTTTTTAAATCGCCCAGAAAATAACCAGAAAACTTCACTGGTTGTCTCATCAGGCCAAGGCGTGTATTCTTTTTTGCTAAAATAAATAAACAGATTGATACGAACTGTTTATGAACTATGTGTCTAAATAATTGGAATTTTTTAAATAGCACTGACCAACTAGACACCGATACTGAATTATTAAATTACTTTTCTGTTCCAACCTAATTTTTATTGACTGACCGCTAATTGAGGAGTTGCTGTAGTGGAATTGGCCTATCCTGAAATTGATGATACCCCTGCAGAAGCACTGAAACTCCCCCCGTATTCCATAGAAGCTGAACAATCTGTCCTTGGTGGACTCATGATCGACAATAGCAGCTGGGATCAGGTTGCTGACATGATTACCGAGGTGGATTTTTATCGTAAGGAACACCGCCTGATCTTTCGTGCTATTGCTACCCAGTCCGAGGATGCGAAACCCAGTGATGCCGTTACCCTGTCAGAATGGCTTGAGTCTAATAATGAACTGAACAATGTTGGTGGCCTGAGCTACCTTGGGACACTGGCCAAGAACACTCCCACGGCGGCCAATATCAAGGCCTATGCCAATATTGTCCGTGAACGATCCATCATGCGCCAATTGGTAAGTGTCGGGACAGACATTGCCAATTCAGCCTACAACCCGGATGGTCGAGATAGTAAGGAATTACTGGAAAATGCTGAACAAAAGGTCTTCCAGATTGCCGAGCAGGGTGCCAAGGGGCGTCAGGGTTACCAGAATATTCGCCAGTTATTGACCAAGGCAGTGGATCGCATCGATATGCTATTTCAGGCAGATAGTCATATCACGGGGGTTTCAACAGGCTTTGAAGATTTTGATGAAAAAACAGCCGGCCTGCAACCGTCCGATTTGATTATTGTTGCAGGACGTCCTTCCATGGGTAAAACCACTTTTGCCATGAATATTGCCGAGAATGCTGCTATTAAGTCAGGAGCCCCGGTTGCAGTGTTTAGTATGGAAATGCCTGGGGATCAGTTAGCAATGCGTATGATGTCCTCCCTTGGCAGTATTGACCAGCATAAGTTGCGAACGGGTAAGCTAGCTGATGAAGACTGGCCCAGGATTACCTCAGCTGTGGGCATTTTGTCTGAAGCACCAATATACATTGATGATACCCCGGCTCTTACACCGATTGACCTGCGAGCTCGTGCACGACGATTGAAGCGCGAACATGGTGAGTTGGGTTTGATTGTTATCGATTACTTACAACTGATGCAGGGCTCAGGGAAGACGAATGAAAACCGGGCAACAGAGATTTCTGAAATTTCTCGAGGTCTAAAAGCACTAGCGAAAGAATTACATGTACCAGTCATTGCCCTGTCTCAGCTGAATCGTAGCCTGGAGCAACGCCAGGATAAACGACCGATAATGTCGGATCTGCGTGAGTCTGGGGCGATCGAACAGGATGCTGATGTGATCGTCTTTATTTATCGTGATGAAGTCTATAATGAGGATTCACCCGATAAAGGCAAGGCAGAGATTATTATTGGTAAGCAACGAAACGGTCCCATTGGTAAAGTGTTCTTAACCTTTAATGGTCGCTTTACTCGCTTTGATAATTTTATCAGTGATTCCGCCGGGATGAGCTATGAGGGTGGCGGATGAGTCGGGCCACCCGGGCCGTAATCGATCTGGCGGCCCTCAGACACAATCTTCAAATCAGCCGTCAGGCTGCACCTAATTCAAAACAAATGGCTATTATCAAGGCCCATGCCTATGGTCATGGGATGGTGCGTATTGCCCAGGCCCTTGATGAGGCCGATGCCTTTGGGGTAGCCATTATCGAAGAAGCCATTCCTTTACGGGAAGCGGGCATTAGTAAACCCATTCTATTGCTTGAGGGTTTTAATTCAAAACAGGATCTAAACCTGATTCGTGGTTATAAACTGGATTGTGTTATTCATCATGAGAGCCAGTTGAAAATTCTTGAATCAATAGAAGGTGATCCTATCAAGGTTTGGCTAAAGATTGATTCTGGTATGCATAGACTGGGCTTCAGTCCAGATATTGCAAACGAGGTCTATCAACGCTTATTAAAATGCCCATCAGTGAGCCAACCGATTTCTTTGATGACCCATCTCTCTAATGCAGATGATCTGGCGGATGATTTTACCGAGCAACAGATCAGGACCTTTAATGAAGCCATTGGGTTTAAAAATTCAAGCAATGAAGAAATCGATTGCAGTATTGCAAATTCAGCAGGAATTATGGGCTGGCCAAGCAGTCATGCCGACTGGGTCAGACCCGGTATCATGCTTTACGGCGTTTCACCATTTATTTCACAGGCCACTAAACAATATGACCTGAAACCGGTAATGACGCTCAAGTCAGAATTGATAGCAGTAAATCAGTATAAAAAAGGGGATCGTATTGGTTATGGCGGTACCTGGGCCTGCCCAGAAGACATGCCAGTGGGGGTAGTGGCCATTGGTTATGGCGATGGTTACCCTCGCCATGCCCCATCGGGTACACCGGTACTGGTTAAAGATAGGCCGTGCCAGCTGGTCGGACGGGTTTCGATGGATATGTTGACCATTGATTTGCGCCATTGCTCTGATGCCAAACCGGGAGATGAAGTGATTCTATGGGGTAAAGGCCTGCCGATTGAAAAAATAGCTGACTTGTCCGGTACGATTGCTTATGAATTACTCTGTGGGGTGACAAACCGGGTAGCCTTTGAGTACCAGGATAAGTGAGTTGAGTAAAATATCGAGAGCATCTTCTGGCGTTATATCTCCAATATCCACTGACTTATAATAGTGTATTTAAAGTACTGATATAAGGTGTTTTTGGTATATTAGTAAATTCTCACTATACTCTAGTTATATCCATATAATCTTTCATATAACAGGTATACCCCATGAGTTTTATTGAGTTTAATGACAGCCTGAAGGTTGATAATAAATTGATTGATCAGGAACACGGAGTATTGATTGAATATATCAATTTACTTCAAAAGGCGATTGAGAATGAAACAAGCACCAGAATCACAGGGCAGGTGTTAGAGGGGCTAACAGAATATACCAATACCCATTTTTTTGTTGAAGAAGAAATGATGAAGGCCTATGACTATCCTGATAAGGCCAATCATATGAAAGCCCATGATGGTTTCCGTAATCGACTGGCTACTTTGATTGAAAAGCATGAAAATGGTGAAAGTGAGTTATCAAACAGTGTAATGGAATTTTTAAAGGAATGGCTCACCGAGCATATTTTAAAAATTGACAGAAAACTATCAGATTATCTTGCGGATAAATCATTTCGATAGTCGTGTTAAATGGCCGGCATCTATAAAAAAATCGGTTTTTTCCTGGTCGCCAGTTTAATCAGTCTTATCCTAATCGGTCTATCATTGGACAGCGATTTCAGAGCCTCCCAGTCAATCAATATCAATGCCAAGGCCACAGATATTCACCCCTATGTTGATGATTTAAAAAAATGGCGCCATTGGAGTCCATGGCAAACAGGACAGCAGAAAATCAGAATTAGTTATGGAAATGTAACCCAGGGAGTTGGAGCGACCCAGAAATGGAAAGATGGAGATGAGTATGGACGTTTGGTAATTACGGCTTCTTCACCTCAAAATGGGATTGCATATGATGTTTATTTTGGAGCTGATACGGTTCCCTCAATTAGTGCAATTCAATATAAAACAATAAAACCAGGCGTAACTAAAGTCACCTGGAATATACAGGGTGAAATTGCAATACCTATTGTTGGACCATATATGGCTAAACTTGTTGCATACCAGGCTTCTAATGCTTTTATAGAAGGTTTGTCAAATCTCAGATCACTGGTTGAAAAAAATAAAGATTAACCTTTATGGAATGACTATTGTTAATCCGAGTATCTGCCAGGACTGCATACCTCCCCGATAGTAATAAATTTTATTAGCAGGATAACCCTGCTTCAAAAGGTTACGGATGGCACGGGGTGACTGACCACACCACATCCCGTTACACCAGAGCAATATATCTTTGGCCGCGGAAAAATCCCATGGCGATTTATTATCTTCTTTCAAACCCAGATTTACTAACAGATCCCCACCAAGACTATTTCCCTTTGGTTTTAGTTTAACGCCAAGTTTGGACATGGCATCACGTAATTGAGGATGATATTCACTGTGATCAAATACGGTAAATGGAATATTGATTGATCCTGGTATGGTACCTTTCTTGTGCCAGTCAGGTGTACGCGCATCAATAACCAAACCTGTGCCATTGTTTAGTTTGGACTGCATGAATTTCAATACTTCTATTTCGGCCACGCTTGTAACCCCAGTGGCTACCTGCATGGGTTGAATACAGAATGGAGGACATTTTCGTGATGTACGGGCAAACCCACCAGTCAGGATATTACTTTGATTCTGTATTCGCTGGATAGTGACAGGGGCACCATTATGTATGACTTCAATTGAGGCCATCTCTTTACTGATATTTACATCAAGCGCATAAGTGTTAAATGCTAAAAGCTTAAGACATAGCAGTATGAATAATTTGAATTTAATATGCTTAGTTCTCATCTTGGGTACCTCAGCTACAGCTTTATTGTCTTTGGTTATAAAGGTCGATGGTCATTTTTTTTGCCAGAGAGAAATCCTTACTTGATTTGAACCGATGATAAATTCTGAGTCTTTCCTGAGTAGACAATCGAATATAAATGGCCAGGGTGGCAGAGTCTTTTTTCTTAAAATATTTTTCAAACTCATTGATATTTTTTAAGGCCTGTTGAATCTCTTGGGTAAGCTGAGTTTTACCTGTACTAATGGTATTACTGGAGCGTGATTCATCAAGATATTCAAGCTTTCCAGCCTCATCGTGCAGGGCATCCAGATAGTCATCAGCGTGAGTAATTTCAATAAAGACCGACAGGGCAAAGGTCAGCAGGATGGTCAAAATCTGCTTATTTCCGAGAATTCTGTATCCAAAATAACATGCTTTCATACGTCGTTCCTTGTATGCCTTTATTCGGCAGCCAAATTAAATGCTTTAGAAAAGTAATGTTATATAGGTATTATATGTGAGTCAATGACTGCGGTCTGTAAGAGTGTTTTTTCTCTTAGGTTGATGTTTATTGTAGCCAAAACTGGCTTGTTATCTTTATTTTGGCTTATTACTGCTCTTTTGATGAGCCACGTTATTAAACAGGCAGACACGGTTTCTACCCTGATCCTTGGCATTATAAAGTGCTTCATCTGCCTGTTTGATGAGGTCCTCTGATTGATTAACCCCATCCGGGATTAGACAGGCAATGCCACCACTGATAGTGACATGGTCTACTGGTGAATCTTTGTGTTCTAAATTCAGTTCGGATACCGCCTGGCGCATTTTTTCAGCAATAAAATAGGCGCCCTGTTCATCGGTCTCAGGGAGGATAGCAATAAATTCTTCACCACCATAGCGTGTAATAAAATCACCTGGTCGTGAAATATTGGTGATAAATGTTTCAGCAATTTTTTGCAGGCATTCATCACCAGCCTGGTGCCCATATCGGTCATTAAATTTTTTAAAAAAATCGATATCCATCATTACCGCAGCAATGGGCTTTTTATTTCGTCGGTGCCTGGGCCACTCCTGAGCAAAAGCATTGTGTAGGAAACGCCGGTTTGGCAAATTGGTTAAAGCATCATGTTCCGAAAGCTCAGTCAGTTCCAGGTTTTGATGATGCAGAAGTGAGTTGGCCTGTTCAAGATCCTTTTTGGCCTTTGCCAATTCCAGCATGATGTTTCCCATGGCTGCTTCCTGTGCCTTTCGTTCAGTTATATCTCTAATGATACCGGTAAAATAAATCTCATTTTCAATACGACTCTCACTAACAGTGATCTCAAGCGGAAATGTATTGCCGTCTTTTCGTTTACCCGTGACATCTAACATGCGTCCAACAAGAGTAGGACGATCTGACTGAAAATATTGTTCAATATATTTATCATGACGAGGGCCCATATCCTCTTCCATAATCATATTTATACTCTGGCCTATCATTTCTTCCGGGGTATAGCCAAAGTCACGTTCAATAGCATGATTGACAGAAAGAATAATTCCATTCTTGTCTGTTGTTATAATGCTGTCATTAGCCGTTGTTAATATGGCTCTTAAAAATGATTCGCTTTTTTCAAGCTTGAGTTCTTCCTCCTTGTTTTTTTTCATTAGTCCATACATGGCTTCATTAGCTTTTTTATTAATTTGGTCAGCATATTTATAAGAAGATAATAATTCACTATGTTCAAATCTCAGATATAGTGAATCAGAGATAACCGTATTTAGTCTTTTGGCTACAAATAACATTGCAACAATATAGATAACTGACAATCCAGCAACAGCTAGATATGTCGGACTGCCAAGATAAACAAGCCGTAAAATAAACGGTAACATTAGCACCAGTATGAAAACCTGAAATATGCGCAATCTAGAGGAAAGAACAGCTATAGCACCACCAGAAAGACCTGTAATGATGATTAAATGAAGTGTTTGTAGAGAAACCGGTGTGTCCAGAGCTAACCAAAGACTTGTGCTACCCCACAATAAGGCAGATGCGGTGCTACCGAATAAAAAACAACGCTCCCATTTTTGAAAGCAGCCAACGTCTTTGCATCCAGATTTAAACTGGTGATTACAGAATAGATTGGCCAGAATTAAAATGAAGATCATGCTCAGCCAGGAAAGTAATTTTGTAGATTGAGTGTGATCCCACATTACATAGGTAAATGTCATGGCCACAGCCATGGCAGCAAATATCGCTATGGGGAGTTGTTTATATAGCAGTTTAACTTGATAGCAATAGACAGCATCATCAACTTGAGGTTTGATGTATGAAGAGGTGTTTTCTGTGCTATTAGAAATCGTTGTCATGAGTTTGCCAAAGAAAAAATACCCAATACTTGATGTTGTTTATCCTTAGCCTTTAAACTGCCGTAAATATTGCTGATAAATTTTTCCATTTCCTCATTTTTTAGCGTCTAATCAATGACTTTAGTTAAATTAAATTCACAAAACATGACAAAATTAGTGCCTATTTATAAGCAAAGTTTTCGGAGATAGCGCGTGGCCAAAGCCAAATTAATCTATGTCTGTGGTTCATGTGGTGCCGAGGCCCCCAAATGGGCAGGGCAGTGTAGTGAATGTCAGGCATGGAATACCCTTACTGAATCTGTATCTAGCAGTAGGTTAACCCCCATCGAAAATCCTCGATTTACAGGCTTTACAGGGAGTAATGACAGTAATTCGATCTGCTTATTATCTGATGTGATCCCTGATGACGTTCCCAGGATCCCGACTTCTGTCGGTGAATTCGACAGGGTACTGGGTGGTGGGCTGGTACCAGGCTCAGTAATCCTCATTGGGGGTGACCCCGGTATTGGTAAATCCACTATTTTATTGCAAACCATGGTCGGCCTGGCTGAAAAACATAAGACTTTGTACGTCACAGGAGAGGAATCCTTGCAACAGGTGAGTATGCGTGCTCACAGGTTGGAGTTGCCCATGCACGATCTTCAAATGCTGGCAGCAACGCAAGTGGAACAAATTCTGGAGATCGCACAAAGAGAAAGGCCACGAGTCATGGTGATTGATTCTATCCAGACCATGTTTACGGCCTTACTGCAGTCAGCTCCAGGTGCCGTGGCCCAGGTAAGGGAGTCTGCCGCACAGCTGGTACGTTATGCGAAACAGACACAGACTGTATTGTTCCTGGTGGGTCACGTAACCAAGGAAGGGACTCTGGCAGGCCCGAGAGTACTCGAACACATGGTTGATACCGTGCTTTATTTTGAAGGGGATTCGAGCAGTCGCTATCGGCTTATTCGGGCCATTAAAAATCGATTTGGAGCCGTTAATGAGCTTGGCCTGTTTGCAATGACAGACAAAGGGCTCAGGGAAGTGACCAATCCCTCAGCCATATTTCTGTCCCGCCATGAAGAAGTGGTCCCTGGCAGTGTTGTCATGGTGACTCGAGAGGGGAGTCGTCCCCTGCTCGTTGAAGTACAGGCCCTGGTCGATGAGAGCCACCTGAGTAATCCAAGGCGGGTGACCATTGGTTTGGAGCACAATCGTCTGGCTATGTTACTTGCGGTCTTACATCGTCATGCGGGGATAGTGACCTATGACCAGGATGTGTTTGCAAATGTAGTAGGTGGTGTGAGGGTGACAGAAACCGGGGCAGATCTGGCTGTGCTACTGGCTGTGATTTCCAGCCTGAAAAATCGAACCATTCCCCGTGACTGGGTGGTGTTTGGTGAGGTAGGGCTGGCCGGTGAGATCCGACCTGTTCCAAATGGTGAGGAAAGGTTAAATGAAGCTGTGAAGCATGGTTTTAAACAGGCATTGGTACCAAGTGCAAATGCACCAAAGAAAGCCATCAAAGGGCTTGAGATACGTTCGATTAGTCGCCTGGACGAGGCGCTTGATATTATGGCTTGATGTCAATCATTTCGGAAATTTCACGTTCCAGTTGTTCTTCATCGCCCATATTCAACTCCATCAGGCGGTGTAAATGCGAAATACTGTCGATATCGATAAATTCACAATGAAAGCCAATGCGTCCATCTTCCATATGGGCAATGCTGACATTCATATCAATTTTGATTTCTTCACCTGCAAGAAGGACTTCCAGTAAATATTCGTCCCCGGCTTCTCCCTGCCAGTTATGGGGTGCAGCAATCAATGCACCCTTCAGGCTTATGTCATATAGGCGGCTGTCCCATGCCTCACCAGATTGTTTGACCAGACGAACATCTGCATCAAAAGGGATTCGTGTAAACTGTCGTTTTTGTTCTGTTGTGGCCATAGCGGCTCCTTAATTCTTTTATCAGCAGAAACCAGATTCTCTTCAATACATGGATTATAGCGGTAGTAAAAAAGGCTTGTATATTGAAATCTCACAATTCATTTGAAAATAATAAATTTGGTGGAGACTAATGTTGATTTGGATCAACCGTTTCTTCAGATTTATGTTTCCAATTCGGATTGATTAATACTGTTTTAACGGAGTTTTGTGTGGTTTGAACAATTTCCAGGGGATAGTCAGCAATAAGCAGGCTGGTGCCTGGATCAGGAATTGTCTCAAGATACTCAAGAATCAATCCATTAAGTGTTTTTGGACCTTCAGTGGGCAAATCCCATTCAAGAACCCTGTTTAACTCACGTACACTGGTACTTCCATCTATTAGGTAGCTTCCATCTTCCTGTAAATGGATATCTTTACTTAAAGCAGACGGGTCAGTGGTAAATTCACCAACAATTTCTTCAAGTATGTCTTCGAGTGTAACCAGTCCCTGTATGTCCCCATATTCATTCACAACCAGGCCGATACGGCGTTTTTCTCGTTGGAAATTGAGAAGCTGGGTATTTAATGGGGTACCTTCGGGAACAAAGTATGGTTCACGAATAATTTTCTTCAGGTCGTCTTTGCTGGTTTCTTCTTTATGGAACAGATGAAGGGCATTTCGAATATGGATCAAGCCGGTAATTTTATCGATATCGCCATTATAAACCGGCAGGCGGGTATGTTGACTATCGGATAACTGATGGACGATGTCCTGCCATTCATCATTGATATTTATACCCGTTATTTCATTTCTTGGGATCATTATGTCTTCAACCGTGACTTTTTCAAGATCCAGAATACTCAACAGCATTTGCTGGTGTTGATGAGGAATCATGGTGCCGGCCTCATTAACGACAATACGTAGTTCTTCACTACTTAGGTCATAATGTGATTTTGCCTTTTCACTAATCCCCAGTATTTTGAAAATAAGTCGAGTGAATAAATTGATTAACCAGACCAGCGGATAAAAAATCTTGAGTAGTGGGGATAGCAGGTAGGATGAAGGCAGGGCAAAACGTTCAGGGTGTAAGGCCGCGATGGTCTTGGGTGTGACTTCGGCAAAGACAAGAATGATAAACGTCAGGACAATCGTGCTGAAAATAAAGCCATAATCACCTAACAGGCGAATACCAATAATGGTAGCAATAGCAGAAGCCAAAATATTGACCAGATTATTGCCAAGCAGAATCAGCCCAATGAGCCGCTCGGGAGTTTCCAAAAGGCGCTGGGCCAATAATGCACCCTTATGATTTTTATCAGCCAGATTTTTTAACCGATAACGGTTCAGACTCATCAGGCCGGTTTCAGAACCGGAGAAATAACCTGATATGATGATCAAAACACCCAGGCTGATAAACAGATAACTAAGGGGAATATCGTTCAATGTAACTCAGGGAAATAGGCTGTGGAGGTTGGCATGAGTTAACGGTTCAGAACCAGTTCAATAACAAATTTGCTTCCGAAGTAGGCCAGCATCAGGACAATGAACCCACTGTAAGTCCACCGAATGGCAATCCGGCCACGCCAGCCATATTGCCAACGTCCCCATAGCAACACAGCAAATAATAACCATGCAACTAATGACAAAATGGTTTTATGGGCAATATGCTGAGCAAACATGTCTTCCAGATAAAAGATGCCACTTAATAACGCAATACTAAGGGTCACAAAGCCAAGCAGAATAATTCTGAACAACAGGGTTTCCATTGTTTCCAGAGCGGGAAGGGCTCTGACAAAACCGCCAGGATGTCGGTTATGTAAATGTGAATCCTGAATATAGAGTAATAGCGCCTGAACTGCGGCAATACTTAACAGGCTATAGGCAAGAATGGAAAACAGAATATGAACCAGGATGCCACTTTTCATTTCATAGGTTAATAAATGTGCTTCAGATGGCAGGTAACCCAGTAACAGCATAAATGCGGCGAAAGGAAAAACAATAATACCCAGGCACTCGATCTGCATGTTCAACATAGAGATAATCAGCAATAAAGCCACTAACCAGGCTACCAGGGAAAGAACATGGAAGAAACGGATATCAAATCCCACTGGACTGAATAACTGCTGATACAATATAACACCATGTATCAGGACAGAAATCGAGGCAATAGCAAAAACATGGCGTTTGTTAATTGCTGGCAAATGATCAAGGCGAGCCATTTTAGAAAGCAGAATGGCACCGCAGGTAAAATACAGGATAATGCTTAATAGATTAATGATCGCTAACATAGTATTGGGTGACAGAGGGATGCCTGATTAAGCTTATACCCTATAATAATGTTTCTTTGTATGCGGGTATAGTGGCAAGTTGGTTTTTTATACATTACATTCATTATTGGGATTGAAGCAATTCATGCCCTTAATTTGATTAATAACAAAACCCTGTGGCAATCTTATCATTTTGTTTTATCTGTTAATTAATCTAAATGCCTGTTAATTCTGGCCGCTAAGGTTAATCATAGGGTTTTAGAAATCAGGGTCAAGTATATCTGAAACCCTCAACGTGAATGAGTAAATAAGGAAAAATGGAACTTAGAGTATTGGGGTGCAGTGGTGGTATTGGTGAACAACTACGTACCACATCATTACTGCTAAACGGCGAAATCCTGATTGATGCAGGGACAGGCCTTGGTGATCTCAGCTTGCAGGAGATGGCGTCTATTGGCCATGTTTTTCTGACTCACTCCCACCTCGATCACCTGGCAGGCCTGCCTTTGTTGATTGATAGCATATTCGATCAAATCAAATCACCACTAGTCATCCATGCACAACCAGTCACCTTGAAAGCAGTCCAGGATCATATCTTCAATAATGTCATCTGGCCGGATTTTTCTGTCCTTCCCAGCCCG
>Ga0224506_10000160_pt1 | contig 66599 bp, 58 predicted proteins | sample SF_Jan12_sed_USG_2_FD_169108 | JGI IMG/M metagenome (GOLD analysis project Ga0224506, IMG submission 169108) | Sediment microbial communities from San Francisco Bay, California, United States - SF_Jan12_sed_USGS_8_1 | ecosystem: Environmental > Aquatic > Marine > Sediment | place: USA...
GAATCGAACCGCTCTTGCGTGTGAGGGCGACACGCAGATTAAGTATGCACCAGCATTCTCTATTGGATAGTAGTTTGTATGGGGCTGTCGGTATTAAATAAATGGCGTCCCCGACAGGAATCGAACCTGTAACCTATCCCTTAGGAGGGGATTGCGCTATCCTATTGTGCCACGGGGACTGAGAAGCTAAGTATTATAACGGACTTTTCTGCGCATTTCATTTTAAAAACAAAAAATTCGAGCTGTAATTGATATGTGCACCGTTATGTTTTTACGGCAGATCAAATAACAAGGCCTCAGTTCCTATGCTGCAGTGCAGCTGTATCTCGTTGATGTTTTTTATTATGGCGCCATCGCCTGAGTTTAATGTAACGGAATCATGACTGATTGTACCTCTGATAGTATAAAGATAAATACACCTGCTCTCTGCAAGAGGTATTAATAATGTTCGCTGTTCAGACTGCAGTATGCGGTATAAAAAAGTATCCTGATGAATCAGAAAAGAGTTGTTTCGTGCGTCTGGTGATGCGATTAACTGTAGTCCATCAGTAACCGGAAAAGATTTCTGCTGATAACCTGGTTCGATGCCGTATACATCAGGTTGAATCCATATTTGTAAAAATTCCAGATCGCTTAAAGATGAGGGGTTGTATTCACTATGTGTAATGCCAGATCCTGCGCTCATTAACTGAAACTCTCCTGCAGTTAATTGCAGGATGTTTCCCATGCTGTCTTCGTGTTCTATGGTGCCTGATTTTATATAGCTGATTATTTCCATATCTTGATGCGAATGCATACCAAATCCTGCACCGGCCGTTACCCGGTCATCATTAATAACACGCAGTGCAGAAACACCCATATGTTTGGGGTCGTAGTAATTTGCAAAGGAAAAACTGTGCCAGCTGTTTAACCAGCCATGATTTGATAGTCCTCTTTCGTTGGCTCTTCGTTTAATAATCATAGTAATTTGTTATTGCATTCGCGGAGTAACGTCATTAGATAATAACTTGTTATAGGCATCGTAGTGATGTTTTATTGTTCGTACATATTTAACCGGTTCGTTGCCTCTAACAAAGCCAAAACGTGCTTTTCGATAATATTTTTTTAGCCGTAATAACAGCATTGCACGTTCTACGTTGTTAAACCAACGATTGGAATTCCAGCCCATCTGGCGCGCCAGTCGTCGGGCATCGCGGACATGACCAATACCAGCGTTATATGCTGCTAGGGTAAACCACATTCTGTCTTTTATCGGTAATTCATGGTCAAATCGATCCTGTACCCATTGCATATATTTAATACCTGCATGTAAACCGGATTCAGGTTCGTTAAGCTTTGTAAAACCAAACTCTTCACCGGTTTTAGGCATTACTTGCAGTAAACCCTGTGCACCTACCCAGGAGGTTGCATTGGGGTCAAAACGACTCTCTTGATAAATCTGAGCTGTGATTAACTTCCAGTCAAAATCGTACATCGCTGAATATTTTTTAACCAGATCGTCATAAGGAGACAGAGCTGTTATGTCTGAGGACCTTGAGCCGTCATTATTTTGGTGTGAAGGCGATTTAAAATATTTATTATAGGTTAAGTTGTAGTGCAGGCTTTTATAGCTTTTTTTATGAAAACGATTAATGCTGTTAAGTAATGAAGGATTATTTTTTCTGGTAACCCAGCCAAGTTTCTTATTTTCGCTTAATACCAAGGTTGCCAGTATATCGTCTCGCCACAGTAGTTCAAGATCAAGCAGGTGACTGTCAGCTATAGTAAGGTCATATTTACCGATAGCAACACGGTTTATAATATCTTCTGTCTCCAGGTCTTCGTCAACGAATTCAATGTTAATGTTGATTCCTCTTTCCTTAAGTGTTTCCAGTGTCTCAAGATAAGCGCTGTCTTTTCGAATCGATATAGTCCTGTTGTTTAGTTGCTTTAAATCCGTAATAACATCTTCATTTTGCCGCTGGACTAGCTGGTGGTTTGTAATTAAGTAGTGACGTGAGAATTTTACGTCTCTGCTCAATCTGGCTTGTGTTGGAGTCAGGGACGCAGCGATAAAATCACCTTTACCCTGAACTAACCAGTCAAACATATCTTCATTATCCGGTGCTACAATAATTTCCAGATTGAGTCTGTTATTTTTAGCGTATTGTTTTGCCAGTTCATATTCAAACCCCAGTAGCTGGCCTTTGTAGAGAAAATAATTGACGGCATTATTACGCGTTATCATACGGATTACTTTACGCTTTTTAATTTCATTAAGGTCGCTTTGGTGTGATTTCCCATCTGATTGTCTGAGCTTTTCCTGTTTAATGTATTGGTCTAAAGCCAGTTTAAATAGCGGACTGTTCTGTCTTATACCCCATGCAATAGGCTCTTCACGTGAGAGTAATAAAGAGCTTTTTATATCAAAGCGATATGTTTCTACGGACTCAATCAAGTTGCTGTCCTGAATGGTGACATCAAACTCTTTCTTTTCCAGTTTATCAAGTATCTCGTCTAAATCGAGCTGGTTCTGTAATGATAATATTTTGATACTAGGAAATTTTTCTCTCAGTTTAATGGCGGTTTTCCAGAATGAGCTTGAAGGTTTTATCGCAATGGTCTTGTTTTTTAAGTCCGATAACTTTTTAACAGCAGTGTCGTCTTTTCTTTGTAGTAGTTGTTGCCTTACGTGGTGTACGGGAAGTGTGAAGTCAATAAATTCTTTTCGTTCAGGTGTTACGGTCATATTGGCTGCAATCATGTCACCGTAGCCATCGATTAAATTCGGGATTAACTGATCAAAATCAGGCACATATATTTTTTTAAGATTTAGTTGGTGTTTACTGGCAAAGGATTCAATCTGTTCCAGCTCAAGATCGAGCGGAAATCCTTTTCTTGGCAGGTATATATTATTTTCTGAACGGGGAATTAATACCCTGATTTCTCCGCTCTCTAGAATCCGGTCAAAATCACCGGTAATTAAACTGGGTGGGCTGTTGTTTTTAGAGCAGCCTGAAAGATTAATTAAGCCTGAAAATAATATGATACTGAACAGATAAAAGGTTTTTTTTGTGGTTATAAGGCTAATATAATACTTAATCATTATTTCTTCTTTTACGTTTTGTGCTGCCAAGTAGGTATCTTCCAAATAATGAGTCAGGTGAGTTTTTTAGTGACATGACGTAATTCAGGGTGTGAATATCATGCATGCATTGAGAAATGTAATGCTCGGCCTGACTGATGCCACAAAATAAAATCTGGTCATTGGGCTGTAGTATTAACTCTTCGTCTGGAAGTAAGTATCTCTTGCCGTTTCTCAACATCATCAGCGGCATGCAACAAATCATTTCCTGACGCTGGACCGGGTTCTTTAAAATATATTTGAGAGCAATCTTTCTGCCCATAACCAAGGCTTCATGAATAGCTGGCGACTCTTTTTGATTAAGAGTATTTGTCCAGCAATGAGGTATAACTTCATTGATAGAACCACTAAGACGGCTGATGGTAATATTTATCCATTCGTTATCCTGGTGGTAGCATTCCTCGAGAAAGTCTATGAGCAGAGGATTGGTTAGCAAGGTCCGTATACGTCGCGCTACTATTTCGCTGGGGTGCATAATAATATCGGCAAGAGATGCCTGAAATAGGGCTTTGTTCATCATTTCATTTTGACGTGCAACTACTAACAGGTCTTCGTTCAAGATCTGCGCAGTCATGATGGCTGAAAGGTTGTTTGAGTCGTTATCTGATCCGGCTACAATACCGACTGCATTTTCTATACCTGCCTGTTTCAAAGTGGCTGCGTCCGTGCCTGTGCCGATAATAAATTCGGAATCCACGCCGGGATTGTTTTGGTAAAACTCTTCTTTTAATTCTGTGATGGTGTCGATTATCGTGACACTGTGATTAAACTGCCTGAGTATGCTGTAGATGCGTTGTCCCAGTCGACCGTAACCGCATAATATCCAGTGGCCCTGGCGGAAGCTTATCGGTTTACTAAGAGAGGTGTCCGGCACACCTGTCAGCCATTCATTTAACAAATGCAATGCGGAGGATTTCATTGCCATTGCAAATCCGTGCGCAAAGGTGTCGTACGGATTGACAGTATGGTCGGTATTAAACGACCTCATATTTTCCTCAAAATCTGTATGTTCTGAACGGCAAATGACGGGCTTCTCCGGGTATAGCAGTTTGGCTGTAATAGCAATTTTAAGATTGCTAACATCGGAGTTGGTGACTGCAATAACGCCTTTGCAAAGCTCGTGAGATAATCCGGCGTATAGAAGCTGACTAGGGGTAGTGGCATTGGCTTCAAGCCCTGGAACATAAAAAATATAGTCCTGTACTTCAAGTTCTTCTATGGCTCTGTGATTGTTATCAATGACCACGCAGTTAACGGATTTCTTAACCAGTCTGTCGACCAGGTCTTGTCCGGTTTCACCATATCCACAAATAAGATAAAACTTTTTATTGATCTGGCCTAAGCTGCGTTTAAAATTGGAGTGAATAACCGCTTTTTTGAATAACGGAGTCTGGATTAGAGAAACAATTTTACTAATGGCATAAAACCAGCCAAAAACACTAAAAAATATCGTAATTAAAGCCCACAGGCGTTGTGCATCTGTCAGTGGGTAGGGGATTTCACCAAAACCTATGGTGGTGGCCGTGAAGCTGACAAAGTACAAAGCATGGAAAAAGTCCATTCTCCAGACCTGACCCTGATCATCAATACCCGGTATCAGAACCATGCCGAGTATGGCAATACTGAAGACCGTTACAATGACGATTAACGGTGCTCGCATCTGCCTTAAAATGATTGAAGTAACAGGACTCATATCATTACCAGTTCACGCTTTAATAATTATTAAATTATTTTGTCTAATGTCTCAGATACGATGATTCAAGTACCAGCAAAATAACCGAAATGATATTGGCCAACACGGCGCCACCGCTTAGCGATACGATGGTTGCCATTGTGGCTTCGGTAACCCCGGCTGCCTGCATATGTGAAGCAACTGCCCAGACTATAGCAGCAGAAATAAGCTGCACATTTGCAACCAGGCTGGTTGCCAGTAACATAGCACCGAGCTGAGAACGGTCACCAAACTTTAAGATGGTTGCTATCAGGTTAATGACTATTACCGCATAAAGTTCATAGATATTGTGGTGGTCAGGATTGTGCACATCGCCATAAAAAAAACCGAAGTTCAGCGTTAGTGCAAGAATCATAAAAAAACTGAAGATCACTTTTTCCAGGTTCATTATTTATTTCCTTAGTGTTACGGTTAAGCTGCCTGCTGTTTCAGCTGTGTAGCAATCAGGTCAGTAAGTTTTTAAGAATTTCTGCGTATATCACGGATAGTTGTTCAAGGTCTTTGACAGAAACGTTTTCGTCAATCTGATGAATAGTTTTATTCAGTGGTCCAAGTTCGATGACCTGTGCACCAGTAGGTGCAATAAAGCGCCCGTCTGATGTGCCGCCGGCTGTAGACAATTCGGTGTCATAGCCGGCAACAGATTTAATGGCTTTTTTCGTAGCTTCAACCAATTCACCCTGATCGGTAAGAAAAGGGTTGCCGGATAAATTCCATTCTATGTCATATTTTATGTTGTGACTGTCAAGAATGGCAGCGACTTTCTGTCTGATTGATTGATCATTGAGTTCCGTTGAAAAACGGAAGTTAAATAATACTTCAATTTCACCCGGTATGACATTGGTAGCGCCGGTTCCGGAATGCAGATTGGAGATCTGAAAGCTCGTCGCAGGGAATGATGAATTACCCTGATCCCATTGTGTGTTTGCTAATTCATCAAGAACTGGCATCGCAAGATGGATAGGGTTTAGTGCAAGATGAGGATAGGCAACGTGACCTTGCTTGCCATAGATTGTTAATGTCGCTGAGAGTGAGCCGCGGCGGCCATTCTTTACAACATCGCCGAGCTTGTTGGTGCTTGATGGTTCGCCAACCAGACACCAGTCAATGTTTTCACCGCTAGCAGCAATGTGTTCGAGCACGCTGACAGTACCGTCGGTAGCCGGGCCTTCTTCATCGCTGGTAATCAGAAATGCAATTGAGCCTTTATGCTGCTTGTGCTCGGCAATAAAGGCTTCTGTGGCTGTTACCATTGCTGCCAGGCTGCCTTTCATATCAGCCGTGCCTCTGCCATATAAGTGACCGTCATGTACGGTTGGCTCAAACGGCGGGAAACTCCATTTTTCGATGGGACCGGTTGGAACAACGTCAGTATGACCGGCAAACGCAAATAAGGGGGCTTCAGTGCCCAGTCGGGCCCAGAGATTGGTGACACCATTGCTTTTCAGGTGTGTGATATTAAACCCCAGTTTTGCTAAACGCTCTGCCATGAGCTGCTGGCAGCCTGCGTCTTCGGGGGTGACAGACTGACGGGCAATTAAGTCTTTTGTAAGTTCCAGAGTGCTCGACATTTTTTTGCGGTACCGTAATAAGAATAACGCATAAATGTTAACATATTGTTTTATAAATGTTTGATTTTATAGTTAGTCGGCATCTCTTTGGTATGCTGCCATAAACTCAGTTTGAAGCGATTCAAGCTCCTTGTTAAGTTTTTCATATTCAATGTCTTTATCTTCTATCAGTAATTCCAGTTCGCTGATCTTTTTCCTTAGCTGATCATCATCCATATCGGCAACTCTGACACCATCAATGACGACAGCGGCGTTGTTTTCACCGTGGATAGACTCCAGTTCTTCCATCAGTCGCTGGTTTTCCATTTCCAGTACTTCGATACACATACTGGTTTCAGTCTGAGAAGCTACCAGATCATCTAACTGTTGCTGCAATGCGCTGTTGTCAGCTAAGTTGGCGCTGCCTTCTTTCAGTGATTTTAATAGGGCATTAATTTTAGAGCCCTGACCGTATATTATATCTTTGAGTTTATTGACTTCGGTGTTGACCTTGTGTGATTTTTTCTCAACAAAGAAAGATTTTTCACTGTCGGCTAATGTGGCTTTTCTGGCTTCATAACTGTCTTCATAATTGTCTTCAAAATTCAAATGCTTACGAAGCTTGTCTTCCAGTTCAGATACGTTTTCATTTAAGTTGTGATAATCAGCTTGGGCATTTTTTATAATTTCTATCTGATCCGGTGCAAGTTTTTCGTCGCTCAGAAGAGAATCAAGCATGGCTTGTAGGCTGATGTTGGAATCTACTGATTTATCCAGTCTTGACTGTAATTCCTGAAGGATCTCGTCAAGGTACTCATTTTGATCAGGTGGTGTTGTGTTTGCATGTTCGGTATCGAGCATCAGTTCTTTGATGTTTTTTGTCAGGTATTTCCAGAACAACTCTTTGTTGCCATCGCTTTCCTCGTAGGCATTAATTTCAGCATGCAGGTAGCTGGAGCGGAAAGTCAGGCTGCTCTTTTGAATGGCCTCATCATTCTCATCCTCCTCCTCAGCCAGCTCTAGGTCGTCGTGCTTTATTTTTTTTACCTGGTTATTGGTCTTGTCAATTTCTTTTCTTACCAGGTCAAAAAAGAAGTTTTTTGACAGCGAGGCAAGTAGTTCATCAAAAGACTTTTTAAGTTTTTTATGTTTACGCAATAAGTAACCGATAATGACTAGCAAAATGATAAAAGATTCGATAATAACCAGACCGGTGAGTATTGAAATATTCATTGCTTGTTACTCTTCAGCGTTGTCTGTGTTGGTGTCGTTTTGTTTGGATTTTCTGATTTTAATTACCAGATATATACCTAGACCTATCATTATGATGACAACATTTGCAGCCATAAAGATAAGCATTGAAAAGATAAAGTCATCATCTTCCTCTGTGTCTGCTTCGGGCGCGGGAACTTGTGGCTGGGGTTCTTTATTGGTTTCAGAAGGCGCAGGTTTTTCTGGTTCCGCTTCTTTTTCTTCTGTCATTTCCTCTGCTACAGGTTCTGTTTTGACTTCAGGTATACCCATCGATGTAAAAGAAAAAGTTTTTTGCCTTTCAAAGGTCTGGCTTTTAAGCGTAATGGTTGCGAAATAGGTGCCTCTTTCTTCCGGTTTGTTGTTAGCAAGAAAAACACCAGAGAGTTTCTCGTCATTGATGGCCAGACCCATAGGGATGGTTTTAGTCTGTTCAGAAGGGGCGGATAATTCAATGCTGGCTTGAATTGAATCGAGTATGGCTGCTTCAGTGACAATCTTGTCTTCTTTTTCAAGCCATGCCTGTGCCTGTAATTTGCTGATATTGTTAACTTCTTCGAAATCAAATTTCGACTGCATTTTCATATCGGCGACGATATAGGCTTTGTTGTTGTTGTCACTGAATAAAATTTTCCATTCACCTTCGAGCGGTTTTTTAATGGTGATCATGTCAAACGTATCTGAGATGAACCATTTTATATTTTTATCAGTGACAGTTGCATCAAAGCGTGTTTGTTTTGGGTCTTCAAGAAAAATTTTACTGTCTGCTGATGCTTTATTAGCGACAATAGTAATTTCCCGGATACTTTTATCGGCCAGGAATTTGTTTTCTGTTAAAGGCAGCATGTCAGGCTGTTTGCTTTGTTCAAATATACTGGTGAAAGCAAGGTGCAGGTCTTTGTCGTTGGTTGCAACTTTGCAGAAGCCTTCAGTTCTTTCGGCTAAAGTGGTTAGCAAGTCTCTGTCGGATTCTTCTGTAAAAGCGATGGAATAGACCTTGATCCCGGATTTATTTAATTTTGGAATGGTTTCTTCAAGCAGGCGTCTGGACAGTTCATTCGACTTGGCAGGGTTTCCAATGTCCATTTTTCCATCAGATAGTAAAATGATAACCTGATCGTGTTCAGATTTGTTTTCGCTAAGGATTTTGTAACCGCGTTCAACAGCAGCATGAATATTGGTGTATATGCCTTTGGTCGATACTTTGTCGGTCGCTTTTAAAGTGCGCTGAATATTTTCGTCATTGTCCAGCGTGTTTAAATAGGTGATAGGGTAACCGTTATCGCTGAAACTCATGATACTGACACGGTCGTTTTCACCCAGTAACGAGATAAACAGTTTTGCCGCTGGTTTTCTCATGCTCTTGGGGTCGCTTTGTTTCATGCTGCCTGAGCTGTCGATGATGACAACCGCATCAATCGTCTTTTTTTCAGCCGCAGCGTGTCCAGCAATGGTTATTAATAAGCTGCTGATTAAGGTTAAAATCAGTTGTTTCATTAGAAGTTGCCCTTGTTTCATTATTGCTGTGCGGTTATTAAGTTGCCGTATGTCTTTAAGTTATTGCGTTAGTCGACTGATATAGCAAGAGTTTAGACCTTATAGAAGCATAATTCAGTTATTTATAGCCAAATTATGCCGAATACGCTAAAAAATCGCAGGATTTTAAATTATGGTTCATCAAGATAGGAAATTAGCTTGCTGCTGATGATATCTTGCTGCGTGATTTCGATGATTGGGCGGTTGTTGAGGTCGGTTATTTGAAATAAATCATCTGCTTTCTCGCCCATAGTGGTGATTTTTGCATTATGAACACGGATTCCGGTATCAACAAAGGCGCGGCTGATTCTGGCCAGCAACCCGGGTTTGTCGGATGCAATGATTTCAATAATTGAGCGGTTTTTTGTCAGCTCCTGATGAAAGTTTATTTCTGTCGCCACAGAAAAATGTTTATTGACCCTTGGTGTTATATGTTTTTTCTGAGAAACGGGTGCGCTATCTCTAACCAGCAGGTCCTCAAGCTTTGACTGGATTTCTCTGAGTCTATAAGACATGCTGACGGCATCGGTTTCTTCATTCAATGCTTGGAAAATATCCAGTGTATTGATATCGCTATCTGTTGCCATAATAAAGGCATCTACAATATTTAAGCCCAGCTGCTCAAAAGCAGAGGTTGTTCTGGCAAACTGTCCATCAACGTTTTTCATATAAATACTGATTTCAATCGTGCCTTTATCCGCCTGTGGATTTAATGTGATAACAGGCAGGGCGTTTTTATCAGCTTTTAATACCAGTAGCAGGTGGTGTGCAATTTCATCGGGAGTAAAGCGCAGAAAATATTCATCACTAAAATGTCGCCAGATTTGTTCGGTTTGTTCCGGGGTATAGCCTTGTTTTGCCAGGATGTTAAGGCTGCTTTGCTGTGACTGGCGGATGCTTTTATCGATGGCGACCGAGGTTTGTAGGCCCAGTCGTAATACCACGGATGTTTTATTGTAGAGTTCTGCCAGCAGGCTGTCTTTCCAGCTATTCCAGGTGGTCGGGTTCGTGCCGCGGATGTCTGCAACCGTTAACAGATAGAGATAATCCAGTTGTTTCTGATTAACTACCTGCTCAGCAAAGCGATTAATAACATCCGGGTCGCTGATATCTTTTCTCTGAGCGGTGACTGACATTATCAGGTGACTTTTTACCAGCCATGATACCAGTTCGCTGTCGCTGTCATTAAGGTCATGTTGCTGGCAGAATTCTTTAGCATCGATGGCGCCAAGTTCAGAGTGATCCCCGCCACGACCTTTTGCAATGTCGTGAAACAGTCCGGCCAGATAGAGTAATTCCGGTTTTTTCAGATGGTTAAATACGGCGCTACACAAAGGGTATTCGTGGAGGAACTCGGCGGCAGAAAAGCGCCTTAGATTTCTCACCACCGAGAGGGTGTGTTCATCAACCGTATAGGCATGAAATAAATCATACTGCATACGCCCTACAATTTTTTCAAAGCCCGGTATATAGGCAGCGAGAATGCCATAGCGGTTCATTCTTCGCAGCTCGTGAGTAACGCCTTCGGGCGCACTAATAATGCTCATGAAAAGTTTTTTGGCCTTGTCATCCATCAAGAAATTGCTATCAATCAGATGCAGATTTTGACGAATCAGGCGGATGGTTTGAGCACGAACGCCGAGCAGTTCCTGATTCATTTCGAGCAATAAAAAGATTTCCAGTAGTGCGGTTGGTTCCTGAATAAAAATATCTTTGTGCCGGGCGCTGATATAGCCGTGAATGATTTCAAAACGGGCATTAATGATTTGTGGTTCTGATGTTTGGTCTGAAAATAAAATAGCTTCCTTTAACAGCTGTAAAAGCATTTCATTAAGACGTTCGAGCTCAATCACGGTACGGTAATAACGCTGCATAAAACTTTCTATGGCAAGGTTATTAGGGCCGTCCTGGTGACCGTATTCGAGCGCCAGATCGCGCTGAAAATCAAATAACAGTCGGTCTTCGCGGCGCCCTGTGAGGTAGTGCAGGCTGGCTCTTATTGTCCAGAGTAATTCTGTGCCCTGTTCGAGTATTTCATATTCATCTCTGGTAAGGAATCCGTGATCGATCAGTTCTGATAGTGAACTGGCGCCAAAGTGTCTTTTCGCAACCCAGCCTATCATCTGAATGTCGCGTAAGCCGCCATGACTTTCTTTAATATTGGGTTCTAATTTAAAAGCAGAGCTTTCAAATTTAATGTGGCGGGCGTGTTGTTCATTGAGTTTGCCTTCAAAGAACAGTTTGCTGTCCCATATATGCTCGGTCGAGGTTATCTCCAGCATCTCTGTATAAAGAGGCTGGCAGCCTATTATCAGTCGCGATTCGGTGATGTTGGTGATGACCGTAATGTCTTTAGTGGCTTCGTCGCTGCATTCACTGATAGTGCGAACACTGTGACCGATCTCGAGTTTGATATCCCATAACAGCATCAGAAACTGTTCGATCAGTTCATTATAGGCATCGGCATGGTTATCTGGCAGTAGGATCATCAGGTCGACATCTGAATGCGGGTGCAGTTCACCGCGGCCGTAACCGCCGGCAGCAATAATCGAAAGATGCTCAAGTGCAGAGGAAAACTTGATGTCAGCTACCTGGCTGATAATCAGATCAACCAGCAGGCTTCTGCCGAAAACTATCTGGTAGGCGTTATGATGTTGTTTGAAATGGTTTTCCAGCAGCAGCTGACCGTCGATGACAGCTTGTTTTAGCAGAACTAAGGCTGTGTCAGGTTGTTGTTTTAGGCTTTCTGTGCAATCTGCGATCGATCGTATTTGTTGTTCCAGGGTAACTTCCAGCTGTTTGTTATTTTTCATTGTTATGGTTTGTTACTTTTTAAAATTGTTGATGGGTCAGCGAGGTTGAGCGCTTAAAGGTTGCTGGATGAATCCGCGCAGAGACGATCGGTTGCCAAAGTCAGATGGTTTCATCTGAGCGCAATGTGAGCACTTCGTAACCATCGGTGGTGACTAGAATGGTGTGTTCCCATTGGGCTGAAAGACTGCGGTCGCGGGTGATGACGGTCCATTCATCAGGCAGCACCTTAACGTCACGTTTGCCGATATTCACCATTGGCTCAATGGTGAATATCATGCCTTCTTCCAGTACCAGCCCGGTCCCGGCCTGACCGTAATGCAGAACCTGTGGTTCTTCGTGAAATTTGGCGCCGATACCGTGGCCGCAGTATTCCCGCACGATAGAGCAGTTGTTGGATTCGGCATGTGTCTGAATAATTTCGCCAATATCGCCTAGTGTGGCGCCTGGCTTGACCTGTTTGATTCCTAATAACAGGCATTCGTGGGCAATTTCACAAATGCGTCTGGCTTTGATTGGCACCTCACCGATATAAAACATTTTGCTGGTGTCGCCGTGGTAGCCATCCTTTATTACGGTGATATCAATATTGACTATGTCACCTTTTTTTAGCTTCTTATCCGATGGAATGCCGTGACACACCTGGTGGTTAGTTGAGGTGCAGATGGATTTAGGGAAACCATGGTAATTTAACGGCGCCGGAATCGCTTGTTGTACATCGACGATGTAGCGGTGGCAAATCTGATCCAGCTCATTAGTAGTGATGCCGGGTTTTACAAAAGGTTCGATCATTTCCAGCACATCGGCTGCTAGCTTGCCGGCAATGCGCATTTTTTCTATTTCTTCCGGGGATTTAATATTGACAGCCATGAATCACTTTTACCTTAGATTTCCTATACTTAGCGTAGTTTGGTGATGAATAAAAATACTTATTTGTTGAGTTAGGCAGACGCTTATGGTATAAATCCGCCGCGTTATATGCAAACCAAGCTCATGATCATAGCATTTTGTTAACAGTCTGTGATCATTTATGAGTCTTTTTTTAAATCCGCACATATATCGTCACATATAAATGGGTGCCCGTTAACTATTTGTTTTTAAATGAATTTTAACACGGTTTTTTGTATGGGATATATGGAGGCGAAACCCTAATCTGGAGTATTTATGTCTAAAGTTACTATGCGTCAAATGTTAGAAGCGGGTGTCCACTTCGGTCACCAAACTCGTTACTGGAAACCAAAAATGGCTAACTACATTTTTGGTGCTCGCAGCAAAATTCACATTATCAACCTGGAAAAAACCCTGCCAATGTACAACGATGCGATGAATTTCATCGGTAAGTTGGCATCAGATCAGGGTAAAGTTCTGTTTGTTGGTACTAAGCGCGCAGCTCGTGGTGTTATTAAAGAAGAAGCAGAGCGCTGTTCAATGCCTTATGTTAACCATCGCTGGTTAGGTGGTATGTTGACAAACTTCCAGACTGTTAAAGCGTCTATTAAACGCCTTAAAGAGCTGGAAAAAATGTCAACTGACGGTTCATTCAGCCGTATGATCAAAAAAGAAGCACTGATGAACACCCGTGAGATGGAAAAACTGGACCGTAGTCTTGGTGGTATCAAGGATATGGGTGGTGTTCCTGATGCGGTATTTGTTATCGATGTTGGTTACGAAAGCATTGCAATTAAAGAAGCCAAGCGTTTAGGTATTCCGGTGATTGGTGTGGTTGATACAAACAATATCCCTGACGGCGTTGATTACGTGATTCCTGGTAATGATGATGCGATTAAAGCAATCAAATTATACGTTCAGGGCGCAGCTGATGCGATTATCGAAGGCCGTGCTTCTTCTGTCACAAATGCAGCGGCAAAAGATGAGTATGTTGAAGTTGATGAAGACAAAAAAGCCAGTTAAGGCTGTTTGTTTCTCATACTAAATATCTTTCTTCATCACCTTAATAACAGGTGATGAGGTTTAACAAATTCTAAACGAGGTGGATATCATGCAGATTACTGCTGCTATGGTTAAAGAATTACGTGAGCGTACTGGCTCCGGCATGATGGAATGTAAAAAAGCATTAACAGAAGTTGATGGTGATATGGAAGCGGCAATTGAGGCCATGCGTAAATCGGGTCTGGCGAAAGCGGACAAGAAAGCTGATCGCGTTGCTGCTGAAGGTCTGATTGGAATAGCGATGTCTGATGACGCTAAAACAATTGCCATTGCGGAAGTTAACTGCGAGACAGATTTTGTCAGTGGTGGTGATGAGTTTGCTGCATTCACTGACAATGTGGCTCAGCGTATTCTGGCTGATTCACCTGCTGATGTGGCGGCGTTATCTGAGATGGCTCTGGTCAACGGTGGTGATACAATCGAAGTAAGCCGTAAGAATATGATCACTAAAATTGGTGAAAATATTCAGGTTCGCCGTTTCCAGCGTATTGAAGCGACTGGTAAAATAGGTTCCTATAAGCATGGCAACCGGATTGGTGTGGTAGTTGATATTGAAGGTGGTGATGATGAGCTGCTGAAAGATGTTGCTATGCATATCGCCGCTACTAACCCGACCTGTGTCAGCGAAGATCAGGTGCCTGCTGAAATGCTTGAAAAAGAAAAAGCCATTCTGATTGCTCAGGCAGAAGAGAGTGGTAAGCCGGCTGAAATCATTGAAAAGATGATTGGCGGGCGGATTCGCAAATACCTGGCTGAAATCACACTGGTTGGTCAGTCTTTCATTAAAGACCCGGATAAGACAGTGGGTCAGTTGTTGAAAGAAAAAGGTGCTACTGTTCATTCGTTTGTCCGGCTAGGCGTCGGTGAAGGGATCGAGAAGAAAACAGAAGATTTTGCCTCTGAAGTAATGGCGCAAATCAACTCTTAATAAAGCACTTAAAACCGGGAACTTAGTTCCCGGTTTTGTTATCCAGACCTCTATTTTCTGATATTATTATCGGAATATATTAAGCGCATGCTGGGGAATCAGTTTTTCATGTCAGAACCTAAACCAATGTATAAACGAGTGCTGCTGAAACTGAGCGGCGAAGCCCTGATGGGTGAGCAAGACTATGGTATTGATCCGCTCATCATCGGTCGTGTTGCCAGTGAAATTCAACAGCTAGTCAACAGCGGTGTTGAAATCGGCATTGTCATCGGCGGAGGTAATATTTTTCGTGGTGCCGGACTGGCTCAGGGCGGCATGGATCGTGTTACCGGTGATCATATGGGGATGCTGGCAACCGTTATGAATTCACTGGCCATGCAGGATGCGCTGACTAAAATTGGCGTGAAAGCCGTGGTGATGTCTGCGCTTGAGATGAATCAGGTCTGTGAGCAGTATGTACAGAAAAAAGCTATTGAGTATCTTGAAAATGGTACGGTCACAATTTTCGCAGCAGGTACTGGCAACCCGTATTTTACTACTGATAGCGCTGGCAGTTTGCGGGCTATTGAAATAGCTGCAGACGTACTGATGAAAGCAACCAAGGTGGATGGTGTTTATGATGCGGATCCGGTTAAAAACCCGGATGCTAAAAAATTCAGTTGTCTGACCTATGATGAAGTTTTACAGCGCAAGTTACAGGTAATGGATGCCACCGCTGTTATCTTATGTCAGGAACATAAAATGCCACTGAGAATATTTAATTTAAATACCGCAGGTGAAATGCCACGAGCTGTTGTTGATGCAGATATTGGCACATCTGTCGTGCTGGGAGACTCGTAATGATAGAAGAAGTAAAAGACGATGCTTCGTCACGAATGGCCAAGAGTGTTGAGTCGTTCAAAAATGATCTGGTTAAAATCAGAACAGGGCGTGCGCACCCGAGTTTGCTGGATCAGGTCACTGTGGATTATTACGGCACTGAAACCCCGCTTAATCAGGTGGCTAAAGTCAGTACCGAAGATGCACGTACGTTAATGGTTTCACCATGGGAAAAAGACATGGTAAAAGCTGTAGAAAAAGCCATTATGAATTCTGATTTGGGACTGAATCCTTCAACTGCGGGCACCACGATTCGGGTGCCATTGCCGCCGTTAACCGAAGAACGTCGTCGTGATCTGGTAAAAGTTGTTAAGGGCGAAGCTGAGCATGCCCGTGTTGCTATCCGTAACATTCGTCGTGATGCTAACTCAGACTTAAAAGAATATCAGAAAGAAAAAGAAATCTCTGAGGACGATGAACGTCGTGGTCAGGATCTGATTCAGAAAATCACTGACAGCGCGATTGCTGAAATAGAAGTGATCCTGTCTGAAAAAGAAAAGGAACTGATGGATATTTAAGCCGGACTGTTTTTGTTAACCAGCCTGATAGCCTGTCTGTAATATGTCTAAAAAAAAGCAATCTTCTGACGCTTCTCCTGCTGTTTTGCCGGCGCATATTGCTATCGTTATGGATGGCAATGGGCGCTGGGCAAAAAAACGCATGATGCCTAGGGCTGCTGGCCATAAGGCCGGTGTGGCAGCTCTGAAAAAAATTATAGAATCAGCTTCAGAGGCCGGTATCAAGTGTTTAACGGTTTTCGCTTTCAGTAGTGAAAACTGGAACCGGCCTGAGCGTGAAGTTGCTATTTTAATGGACTTGTTTGTCAGTTCTATCAAAAAGTATTTGCCTGAGCTGCAACAGGCAGGTGTCGTTTTGCGCTTTATCGGTGACCGTTCTGTATTTTCAGACAAGCTAAAAGCATCTCTGCAGCAGGCAGAAACATCGACTCAGAATAATAACTTTCTCAACCTGAATATTGCAATGAATTATGGCGGTCGCTGGGATATTACAGAGGCCGCTAAAAAAATGCTGCAGGACACTTCTTCAGGTGCTGTTGCTGCAGAGCAGATAAACGAGTCATTGTTTTCAGAGTATTTGTCACTGGCAGATTTACCTGCTGTCGATTTGTTTATTCGTACCGGCGGTGAACACCGGATCAGTAATTTCTTGCTCTGGCAGTGCGCCTACAGTGAGCTTTATTTTACGGATGTATTATGGCCGGACTTCAATGGGCAAGAGCTGAAACAAGCCACCCAATGGTTTTCCAGTCGCCAACGCCGTTTTGGCCGTACCGGTGAACAGGTAGAAGAAGATGCCGTCAGTGAACACACAAAATGAGGTTAAATAAATGCTGGCTTTAAGATTACTCACAGGTATTCCGCTGGCGCTTGCTGCCATCTGGTTTGTACTGACCCAGACATCAGACAACATTCTTTATGCGCTGACTGTTATAGCAGCACTGGCTGGCTGGGAGTGGGCCGGTCTGGCCAAGGCCAGAACCGTGGCGGTAAAAATTATGTACGGGCTGGTGCTGGCAATGACATTCTGGTCGCTGGTTCAGCTTGACAGGGCGATGTTGATTAAGCTGCAAATACTAACGACACTGTTTTGGCTGGCTGCTGTGATCTATCTGTCTCGTGTCAAATCCGTTGCCACGCATTCACGACTATCGGGTATCAAACTGATTCTTGGTGTCATCGTGGTTGTACCGGCGTTGATAGCGATCTGGCTATTGCACCGTTTCAATCCTGAATGGTTATTATTTGGCATGAGCATGGTCTGGGTGGCTGATATCGGTGCTTACTTCGCCGGTCGCCAGTTTGGTAAAAATAAACTGGCTGTGGTGCTGAGCCCCGGCAAAACCCGTGAGGGTTTTTATGGCGCAATGATACTAACACTGCTGTACAGCTTATTGGTCAGTGCGTTTTATTTCAAGTTAACGTCAACGCCGTTATTGCTGACTTTGTTGATGACCTTTGTGCTGACGGTTTTTTCGGTAGCCGGTGATTTGTTCGAAAGTCTGTTAAAACGTCAGGCCGGGGTCAAAGACAGTGGAAAAATATTGCCAGGTCACGGCGGCGTACTTGACAGAGTAGACAGCTTAACAGCAACCATGAGTCTGTTTTCTGTGGCAACACTGTATATTTACCATCTGGACTGGATGATCTGAGATCATGCAATCAGAGATTAAACTGACTATTCTGGGTTCAACCGGCACCATTGGCGAAAACACGCTGGATGTTGTTTCGCGGCATGCGTCTTGTCAGGTTATCGCGTTAACCGCCAATACCCAGGTTGAAAAGTTGTATCAGCAATGTCTACAGTTTCAGCCGCGTTATGTAGCCGTGGCTGATGAAGCGGCGGCGAGTTTGTTAGCAGAAAAATTGCAGCATACTGCGCCAGAAATCATCGTGCTGTCGGGTGTAGCAGGGCTGGAAACGGTTGCTGCACTGGATGAAGTGAACACCGTGATGGCGGCGATTGTTGGTGCGGCAGGGCTCTTGCCGACGCTGGCAGCGGCCAGAGCCGGTAAAAAAATCTTACTGGCAAACAAAGAAGCACTGGTTATGTCTGGTCACCTGTTTATGGAAGAGGTTCGTCACAATAAGGCGACTTTGTTGCCAATCGACAGTGAGCATAACGCGATCTTCCAGTGCATGCCTGAGCATTATGCCGATGGGCTGCAACAGGTTGGCGTTAATAAAATATTGCTGACCGCCTCTGGAGGCCCGTTCAGAACTAAAGCGCTTAGTGAGCTTAAGAATGTTACACCGGCTCAGGCAGTGGCGCATCCTAACTGGGTTATGGGGCAGAAAATATCCGTTGATTCTGCCACCATGATGAACAAAGGGCTGGAAGTGATTGAGGCCTGCTGGCTGTTTAATACCACGGTCGATATGATTGAGGTTGTTATTCATCCGCAAAGCATTATTCATTCGATGGTTTCATATAAAGACGGCTCGGTGCTGGCACAGTTAGGTAACCCGGATATGAGAACACCGATAGCACACGCAATGGCCTGGCCGGAGCGAATTGAATCAGGTGTGGAACCTCTGGACTTTTTTGAGGTCGCAAACTTTGAATTTGAAAAACCGGATATGCAGCGCTTTGCCTGCTTGCGTCTGGCATATGAGGCCATGAAGAGTGGTGGCACGGCAACAACGATTCTCAATGCGGCCAATGAAGTTGCCGTTGATGCTTTCTTAAAGGAAAGAATTGGTTTTCTGGATATTCCACAGATCATAGAGTCGTCGTTAAATCATCTTAATATTGAGCCTGCAACAAGTCTGGATCAGGTGTTAAAGGCTGATCAGCAAGCGCGTTTGCATGCTGAAGAAGAAGTATTACGCAATCACAGGACTAACTAGTGGCTGATTTTTTAAATAATTTATTGTTCTTTATTATTGCGCTGGGTGTGCTCGTCACATTCCATGAATTTGGACACTTTTGGGTTGCGCTTAAACTGGGTGTTAAAGTGCAGCGCTTTTCAGTTGGCTTTGGTAAAGCCTTTTACACGTATAAACGAAAAGTCGGCAAATATCAGGATGAGGTAGAGTTTTCGCTGGCAGCGATTCCGCTGGGCGGCTATGTCAAAATGCTTGATGAGAGGGTCGAAGATGTCAGTGAAGATGAAAAGGCGCGGGCTTTTAATACCCAGTCACTAGCGGTCAGATCGGCGATTGTTTTTGCCGGCCCGCTGGCAAACTTTTTACTGGCAATCGTACTCTACTGGTTTGTGTTTGTTATGGGAACATCGGCTTTCCAGCCGATACTGGCTGAGCCGCCTGCAGACAGTATCGCAGCCGCTTCGGGTTTTAAAGCTGAAGATCTGGTCAAGCAAGTAAATGATAAAGACATCATGACCATGACAGCCTTCAGGCTGGCGTTGATGGATGCCGCTATTTCAGATGCACAAATTAAAGTCTCGGTGACGGACAAAAACAATACAGAAACAATTCGTTATGTTCGTGTTGGCGATAAAAAAATTCTTGATGTTGAAGGTGACCCGGTTGAAAAAATGGGTTTTAATCTGTGGTTGCCTGTTATCCCTCCGGCTATTGGTCAGACGGTGGCCGGTGGCGTTGCAGAAAAAGCAGGTATTCTGGCCAATGACTTAATTGTTGCTGTAAACGATAAGCCGGTCAGCTCTTGGACCGAAACGGTTAGTCTGATATCTGCTAGTCCGGCTAAAAAAATGCGCCTGACTGTACGCCGTGATGGAGCAGAAAAAATATTTGAAATGCTGCCGGCAGCCCGCAAAAACCCTGAAGGGGTCGATGAAGGTTTCATCGGTGTTTATCTGCTGCGTCCCGAATCTGTTTTAAATAAATTATATACTACCGAGCAATACTCAGCTTTTCCGGCTATTGCCGAGGCGATTGAAAAAACCTGGTCGATGTCAGCGCTGACTCTTAAAGTGTTAACCAGAATGCTGATTGGTGAAGCGGCGTTAGAGAATATCAGCGGGCCACTGACGATAGCAAAATTTGCCGGTGAAACTGCGGGAATAGGGCTGGTGGAGTTTTTAAGTTTTCTGGCTGTTATATCGGTCAGTCTCGGCGTGTTAAATCTGCTGCCAGTACCTGTGCTTGATGGCGGGCACTTACTGTTTTATCTGTTTGAATTTATAAAAGGCAAGCCACTTTCAGAAAAAGCTCAGCAATACGGTCAGCAAGTAGGCATGATGTTGTTACTGATGTTAATGTCAGTAGCTATTTTTAACGATATACAACGATTATTTTCCTGATGTTAATTAAAAAAAATATATTAGTTTTTCTTTTGCTGTTACTCAATGCGCCCTTGTTGCAGGCGGACTCATTTAAAGTTTCAGAGATTGTTCTCAACGGTCTTGAACGAATTGATCAGGGAACCGTGTTAACTTACCTGCCGCTGCAAACCGGTAGCCAGTTTGATACCAGTGACTCGTCTCGGGTTTTGCATGAGCTGTATAAAACCGGCTTTTTTTCAGAAATAGGGCTGGAAAGAGACGGCAATAAAATAATCCTTAATCTGACTGAGCGCCCGGCCATTACCGAAGTAAATTTCGACGGTAATGAAGATGTCGATGACGAGCAGCTTAAAGAAGCGATGGAACAGATCGGTATTAAACCGGGGCGTGTTTATCATCACTCATTAATTAAAGTGCTCGAACAAAATCTACGGCAAGTTTATTTTACGCACGGCAAATACGGCGTCAAAATACAAACAAAAGTTGAGGAACTAAAAGATAATCGGGTCAATGTTGATATAAAAATATCAGAAGGCCTGCCGGCTCTAATCAAACAGATTACTATTGTTGGTAATACGATTTTTAGTGATGAACAGTTGCTGGATATTTTTACTCTTGAACAGCCTGAAACTGTTATCGGTATTGATTTTGACGGTGATCAATATTCACGCCCTGTCTTGACTGGTGATCAGGAAGCGCTGAAATCTTATTATCAAAACCGGGGTTATATTAATTTTAATATTCTATCGACACAGGTCAGTATTTCAGCAGATAAAAAAGACATCTTTATTACGATAAATATCGATGAGGGTGAAAAATTCCATGTTGAAAAAATTGACCTGACTGGGGATTTTGTTTTCCCAGAAGCCGAGATCAGGAAAATGATTACGATTAAACCTGATGAGGTATTTTCTAATGCCAGTATGGTGGCTTCAAAAACCGCAATCAGCAAAAAGCTCGGTGACGAAGGCTATGCTTTTGCTAGGGTTAATGTAATACCAGAGCAGAATAATGAAAACAAAACCGTCAAGCTTACTTATGTCGTGCAACCGGGCAAAAAAGCCTATGTTCGTCATATTACCTTCTCTGGCAATGCGAAAAGTGCAGATGCTGTTCTGCGCCGTGAAATGCGTCTGATGGAATCGGCCCCGCTTAATACAACGGCCTTAAACCGTTCAAAGATCCGCCTGCAGCGACTTAAGTTTGTTGAAACCGTCGAACTTAAAACCACTCCGGTACAGGGTACGGATGATCAGGTAGATATCGATATTAAAACAGTCGAAAGGCTGTCGGGTAGTTTCAATATATCGGCTGCGTTTTCACAGGTTGAAGGGGTGGTTTTTGGAACCAGCCTGACGCAGGATAACCTGTTCGGTACAGGCCAGAGTCTGAGTCTGGCTATTAATACCAGTGATGCCAATACGGTTTATAGTATGACGCATACTGATCCATACTACACGGTAGACGGCATCAGCCGCAGTTTTGAGGTTAATTACAGAAAACGAGATGCCAGTGAAGAGTTAATCAGTAATTACCTGATCGATACCGCAAAAATAAATGTCCGTTATGGTATACCGTTATCGGAATACGACCGTTTTAGTTTTGGCTATGGTCTTGAGGCGATAGATATCACTCTGGCGAGTTCAAATGTGGCTCAGGAATTTGTCGATTATGTAGATATTCACGGTAATCATTTTGAAAATTTGTCATTACAAAGCAGTTTCTCGCATGATACCCGTAACCGTACCGTGTTTGCTGACGACGGACTGATTCATGCGGTATCATTAGACATGACTGTGCCTGGTGGTGATATCAGTTATTATAAATTACAGCACCAGTCAAAATTTTTCTTCAGTCTGGGTAATCAGCATGCGCTGATGTTACGTGGTCAGCTGGGGCTGGGTGATGGTTATGGTGAGACAGCAGAGCTGCCATTCTTTGAACGCTTCTTCGCCGGTGGTCTGCGTTCTGTACGCGGTTACAGGACAAATTCACTGGGGCCTTATGATGCCGCTGTGGGTAATTCTGTCGGTGGAGATTTGAGTATAATTGGTGGTATTGAGTGGATATTCCCCGTGCCCTTTATGGAAACACCACCCGCATCAGTCAGGATGAGCATGTTTTATGATGCCGGTAATGTTTTTGACAGAGAGGAAACCAGCCTGAGTCATGCGTTTTTTGAACTTAAGGACGCTATTGGTATTTCTTATGTCTGGCTGGCGCCTATCGGGCCTTTACGCTTTAGCTGGGCAAAGGCTATATCGCCTGATGCCACCGATGAAACCGAAACCTTTCAGTTCAGTATAGGTTCATTCTTTTAGTATAATTTATTAACCATAATTTTGATGGAAGACAAAATGAAAAAAATAATATTAGCATTTGTATTTGGCATGCTGGCTTTGAATACAGCGCAGGCAAAAAATATGAAACTCGGCGTTGTCAGCGTAGAGGCAATACTAAAAAATGCGCCGCAGGTTGTTGCTATAAATAAAAAAATGCAGGAGCGTTTTACAGCACCGCAACAAAAACTGCAGAAACTGGGTGAGTCGATTAAATCATCGCAGGAACAATTTAAAAAAGATGAGCTGATACTTTCCAAGCAGCAAAAAACGGATACCCAGAAAAAGATCATGGCGTCAATTCAGGAATACCGTGAATCTGAAATGAAGCTTAAAAATGAAGTGGATGATGTTCGAAATCAGGCGCTTGCTGAGTTCCGTTTTACTGTGCAGAAAGTATTAAATAAACTGGCAGAAGACGATGCATATGATTTTATTTTTAGTGAAGGTGTGGCTTTTGCAAAACCAGAATATGATCTGACAGCCGAAGTTTTGAAACGCCTGAAAAAGCTCTCTGAGTCTGATAAGTAAGTATGAGTTATACCCTGGCAGAACTGGCATCGCTGACCGCCAGTCAGTTAAATGACGAAGCTTTCAAGGATCTTGTAATCGAGGCGGTTGCTCCGGTGCAAACTGCGGGTAATGGTGATATCAGTTTTTTTGCTGACCCAAAGTATAAGAAGCACCTGTCACAATGTCAGGCATCGGCGGTTATCATTAATCAGGAACTGGCCCAGGGTTATCAGTCTGCTGCATTAATCAACAAGAATCCCTATGCTACCTATGCCCGAGTTGCGGCATTACTGACGCCGCCTGAGATGCCTGCTGCACAGATTCATCCGACTGCGGTGGTTGCTGAATCAGCGACAATTGGTAGTGGTTGTTTTATCGGTCCTAATTCTGTGATTGAGGCAGATGCTGTGATTGCTGACGACTGCTATCTCGCGGCCGGCGTTTACATCGGTAGAGCTTCCAGAGTTGGTCAGTCTAGCCGTATCAACGCCAATGTATCTGTCTATCATCACTGCGTAATTGGTGAGCGCAATATCATTCACTCCTCTGCGGTTATTGGTGCAGACGGCTTTGGTTTTGCTAATGATGCAGGCGAGTGGGTCAAAGTGCCGCAAACCGGCGGGGTTCAGCTCGGTGATGACGTGGAAGTCGGTGCCTCCACTACCATCGATCGGGGCGCTATTGATGATACGGTTATCGGTAACGGGGTTAAACTCGATAATCAGATTCAGATAGCACATAACGTCCGCATTGGTGATCACACTGCTATCGCCGGCTGTTCTGGTGTGGCAGGAAGTGCCGTTATCGGTAAGCATTGTACCATCGCAGGTATGTGTACCATTGTGGGTCATATTGAACTGACCGATAATGTTCATATAACCGCCATGTCACTGATTACCAAATCGATTAAAAAGCCGGGTAGTTATTCTTCGGGCACCGCCTTTGAAGAAACAACCAGCTGGCGTAAAAACAGCGTTAGATTTAAGCAACTGGATGTCATTTCTAGACGTTTGCAACAACTGGAAAACAAGTTTTAATATTTGGCTGAGTCAAAATACACCGTTACGGAGAGTATCCTTTTGAAAGAATTAAATATATACGAAGTCATGAAGTTTTTACCGCATCGCTATCCGTTTTTACTGATAGATCGAGTGCTTGACTATAAAGAAGATGACTATCTACATGCGATTAAAAATGTTTCAATGAATGAGCCATTTTTTCAAGGACATTTCCCAGAATACCCGGTGATGCCGGGAGTATTGATTCTTGAAGCGCTGGCACAGGCCACCGGTATACTGGCTTTTCAGTCAATGGAACAGAAGCCGGGTGAAGATAATCTGTACCTGTTCGTCGGCATCGATAATGCTCGTTTTAAAAAGCAGGTTGTACCCGGTGATCAGTTGCATTTAAAAGTGAAACTGCTAAAAGAAAAGAGGGGAATCTGGAAGTTTGAGGCAGAAGCCTATGTTGATGATCAACTGGCGGCTTCAGCGACGTTAATGGGTGCAGCGAGAGATAAAAACCAGTGATACATGAAACCGCCATTATTGATCCGTCGGCAAAGATTGCTGACGATGTTGAGATTGGACCTTACAGTATTATCGGAGCAGATGTTGAAATCGGTCCGGGAAACTGGATCGGGCCACATGTTGTTATCAACGGTCCTACAAAAATAGGCAAAGATAACCGTATTTATCAGTTTGCCTCACTCGGTGAAGCACCACAGGATTTAAAATATGCCGGTGAGCCGACTCGACTTGAAGTCGGTGACAGAAACACCATTCGTGAATACGTTACCTTTAACCGCGGCACTCCAGACGGTGGCGGTCTGACGAAAATTGGCAATGATAATCTGTTTATGGCATACGCTCATGTGGCGCATGACTGTATGGTTGGCAGTAAAATTATTTTCGCCAATGCCGCATCGCTGGCCGGTCATGTGCATGTGGGTGATCAGGCAATTCTGGGCGGCTTTACATCGGTTCATCAGTTCACTCAGATCGGTGAGCACAGCTTCTCCGGGCTCGGTACCATCATTAACCGTGATGTACCGCCTTACGTGATCGTTGCCGGTAATCATGCGCAGGCCTATGGCATTAATAAAAATGGCCTGAAACGACGCGGTTTTGAAGCAGATACGATACGTGCGCTGCATAAAACCTTTAAGCTGGTTGTTAAAGGTCGCAAAAAACGCGAAGAAATTCAGCCTGAACTAGATCAGTTAACTGAAGGTTTTGATGAAGTGAAGTCTATGCTGGCGTTTATTGATGCCAGCAAACGTGGCATTGTCCGTTAGAGAGTGCGCTAAAAATCTTCCAGCTTATAGACTTCATAAGCTGGTTCTTCATAAGGATGTGAGTTTTTTAGGGCTGTGATGGCGGGCTTTATTAATGCTTCGGCACAAACCAGCTCGACTTTATACTCTTCTGTTATTTCAAGCTGACCTTGCTTGCCAATGAATGGTTGACTCTGCGCCAGTGCTCTGAACTGGCCCTGGCCAGCTGTTTGCCAGCAACACTGGTCATAGTTTCCAATTTTACCGGCGCCTGCAGAGAATAAGGCTGCTTTAACCGCGTCAGCATAATCTACAGGGACAAAAAAGCATATTTTGTACATCAAAATGGCTCCGTTATTAAGCTGAAAAACCCTGTTACTGGCCGGTTTTGTATTACTTACTGGTGATGCATAATTCAGGGCTTATAATTTAAACCCCGGGAGAAATAATGAGTGGTATTCAATTATCAGATGCATTAATCGACGACCTTAAAAAAGCCATACAACTGCATGATAATACAGCGGCAGACGATATGGTAGCGGTACAGTATATGGCCGCATCGGTTGGTTATTTTATTTCAACGCTGGCTGATCAGCGTTTTGATAAGAAAGAAGTTCTGGCTCAGCTAGCTGATTTTAGTTTTCAGGTCTATGAGCAAATGGAGCAGGATAAAAAGCCTAAAGAAGAAGCATTTGGTGTCTGGAAGCCTGCTTAATAACTGACTATTTGTTGTAAAAGATAATATCGAGATGGATAAAAATTTCTGGCTTGAGCGCTGGCAAAATAAACAAATTGGCTTTCACCAGCTGCAGGTAAACCCGTTGCTTATACGCCACTGGCCAGACATCGGCAAGTCTGGTCTGAAGCGGGTATTTGTGCCGCTTTGTGGCAAATCGGCAGATCTGCTCTGGCTGATGTATCAAGGTTACGAGGTTGTTGCCATTGAACTGAGCCAGCTGGCGGTTGAAGAGTTTTTTAGTGAGCAGGAACTGGACTATACAATCATTACTGAGGGACCGCTTAGGCGCTATCAAGGGAAAAATATCACGATCTTTCAGGGTGATTTTTTTGAACTGACAGCGGCTGCTTTAGGCTCGTTGTCTGCCGTGTTTGATCGCGCCGCGCTGATAGCATTGCCAGAGCAGATGCGTGATGCTTATTGCCGTCATCTGAGCATGCTGGGCGCCGATGCAGAAATGCTGTTGATTAGTATGGAGTACGATCAGCAACTGATGCAGGGGCCTCCTTTTGCGGTAGCAGAAAATGAACTACAAAGACATTTTTCATCTTCTCATCAGCTGCAGTTACTGGAAACAGCCGATGTGTTAGAGCTGTCGCCAAAGTTTAGACAGCAGGGGCTGCAAAGCCTTGTTGAAAAAGTCTATAAATTATCTCCGTTAAGGAATGCAGGAAAAAATGACTGATAAAATGAATTTACAAGCGGCATTTAAAAGCCTCGGTACGCAAACTATCGAATCGCTTAATCTGACTGTTGAACACTATGAGCATATTAAAACAGGCGCCATGCATTATCATTTAAATACGGATAATGATGAAAACGTTTTCCTAGTTGCACTGCGAACTGTACCGATGGACTCGCGAGGCGTTGCCCATATTCTGGAACACACAGCCTTATGTGGCAGTGAGAATTATCCGGTGCGTGACCCGTTTTTTATGATGATACGGCGCTCATTAAATACTTTCATGAATGCATTTACTAGCAGCGACTGGACTGCCTATCCGTTTGCCAGTAAAAATAAAAAAGATTTTAATAATTTATTAGATGTTTATCTCGACGCGGTGTTCTTCTCGAGATTGCATGAGCTGGATTTTCTACAGGAAGGTCACCGGGTTGAATTTGAAACTCCCGATGATGCGGGTACTGATCTGGTGTTTAAAGGGGTGGTCTATAATGAAATGAAAGGCGCAATGAGTTCGCCGGTCAGTCAGTTGTGGCAACTCTTTACTCATTATTTGTTCCCGACCACCACATACCACTATAACAGTGGTGGTGAGCCTGAGCATATACCGGATTTAAGTTACGATGATCTGAAGAACTTTTATCAGAAACATTATCACCCGTCGAATGCAGTTTTTATGACTTACGGTAATATTCCGGCCGCCGAGCATCAGGCTGTATTTGAAAAAAATGCGCTTTCACAATTTGATAAATCCGATGAGGTCATCAAAGTCGATGATGAGAAAAGATATTTTTCACCGCTTATTATTGAAGATTCTTATGCGCTTGATGAAGCTGAAATTAATGACAGTCAGCAAGGTAAAACTCATCATGTGATGGGCTGGCTATTAGGTAAAAGTACTGATCTCTATGAAATGTTAAGTGCCCATTTGTTATCTGGCGTGCTGCTGGATAACAGTTCCTCGCCTTTGATGCACGCACTTGAAACTTGCGATATCGCCAGTGCGCCTTCGGCATTATGCGGACTTGAAGATTCTAATCGGGAAATGGCGTTTATGTGCGGGCTTGAAGGCAGTCAGCCCGAACACGCTCAGGCATTTCAGGAGATCGTATTAAATGTGCTTACCGATGTGGCAGACAACGGGGTAGATCAGGACAGTGTTGAAGCGGTTTTACATCAGCTGGAATTAAGCCAGCGTGAAATCGGTGGTGACGGTTATCCTTATGGACTGCAGCTGATACTGGCCGGGCTTTCCGCGGCAATGCACCGTGGCAACCCGATCGATGTTCTGAATCTTGATCCGGTACTCGAGCAGTTGCGCGAGGATATAAAAAATACTGACTTTATTCCCGCTCTCATCAGAAAACATTTGCTTGATAATCCGCACAGAATACGCCTTACGCTGAAGCCTGATTCAAAGCTGGATTCATATCGTGAGCAGGCAGAAAAACAGCGCCTGGCAACGATTAAAGCAGGACTGACAAAGCAACAAGCTGAAAAAATTATTTCGACCGCAGAAGATCTGGCAGCCAGACAACAGCTTGAAGACGACCCTGAAGTGCTGCCCAAAGTCGGGCTTGATGATGTCCCTGCGAGGATGTCGATTGCTCAAGGCGAAGCGATTAATGGCGCTAACTTACCGCTGAGCTTTTTTCCGCAAGCCACCAATGGCATTGCTTATCAACAACTGGTGGTTGCATTACCTGAATTGAGTCAGGAGCTGATTAATGTATTGCCTTATTACTGTTCTGTGCTGACCGAGCTGGGTGCTGACGGTAAAGATTATATGCAGACACAGTCCTGGCAGGCATCGGTATCCGGTGGTTTATCGGCTTATTATAATTGCCGTGGGCAAACAGATAATGAGCAGCAGGTAAGTGCTTATTTTGTGTTATCTGGTAAAGCGCTGGTTAATAAACACGATGAGCTTACACGCTTAATGAACAAAACCATTGAAACGGTTTCGTTTGATGAGAAAAACAGAATCCGTGAATTAATGGCGCAAAAGCGTTCGCGTATGGAACAGAGTGTCACCGGCAGTGGTCACAGTCTGGCAATGACAGCCGCCAGCAGCCTGATGAGTCCGGTGGCAAATTTATCAAACAGCCTGAAGGGACTGCAGGGTATCGTTAATATTAAAAAGCTGGATGCTACGCTGGATACGGATGATGGTCTCGATGGCTTTATAGAGTGCCTGAGGTCTTTGCACGAGATTGTTTTAAATGCCCCTCGGCAGTTGTTAATCGTCGCCGATAATGAGGCTAAAGATCAGCTGATCAGTCAGGCCGACAGTATCTGGCAGCCAAATAAAACAAATGACTTCAGAGAATTTTCGCTGCCTGAAATTCGTCAGCACGTACAACAGCTATGGGTGACCAGCACGCAGGTAAATTTTTGTGCCAAAGCCTATCAAACCGTGCCGGTTGATCATGCCGATGCAGCCGCATTAACCGTGCTTGGCGGTTTTATCAGAAATGGATTTTTACACACACAGATCAGGGAGAATGGTGGTGCTTACGGTGGAGGAGCCAGTCAGGATTCATCGATCGCGGCCTTTCGCTTTTATTCTTACCGGGATCCGCGTTTGGCTGAAACGCTGGCCGACTTTGACAAGTCTATTGACTGGATGCTGGAAACAGAACACGACCCGCGTTTACTCGAAGAGGCAATTCTCGGTGTCATTGGTTCGATCGATAAGCCCGGCTCACCAGCAGGCGAAGCCAAGCATGCCTTTCATAATGCTTTATTTGGTAGAACCCCAGAGCAACAACAGGCTTATCGGCAACGTGTTCTTAAGGTCACACTGGATGATTTAAAACGGGTGACCGAGCAGTATCTGAAATCAGCAACAGCTTCGGTTGCTGTTATCACCAGTGCGTCTACGCTGGAGCAGACCGGTGATCTGGGTATGAGTGTGCATCACTTGTAAGTCGATTGCAGGAAGCTCAAAAAAACTTTGGCAGGGCAGGGTTTCGAAATCGATAACCCTGTCTCTGATTTGATGTCACATCAGTCAGCGCAGGTGCGGCTGCGGTTAAAGCCGGTGCTGCTTTTGTAAATATTTAACCGATTTCATTTCCTTAAGTCTGGAAACCGTTCTTTCAAATTCAAACGACAGACTACTGCCCTGATACAGATTCTCCGGTAAGCTGGCAGCGCTGATGATGATGTTGACATTGCGGTCATAAAACTCATCGAGCAGCTGAATAAAGCGTTTTGTTTTGTCTTCATTGTGCACGGTTAGTAACGGGATATCAGAAATAAACACCGTGTGGAACAGTTTTGCTAGTTCAATATAATCGGCAACAGCACGTGGGCTGTCGAATAGCTGGTCAAAGATAAACCAGACAATATCATCGGCCAGTTTGTAAGCGTTTAAAGAACGGTGATTAATCAGCAGCTGAGTATTTGTCTTAGGTGTGCAAGGGCAGAGCTGAATGAAATACTCTTCCAGTTTTTTTTGATTGTGTTTACTGAGCGGCGTGTAATAGAGTTCGGATTTCTGTATTGTGTTGAGGCGATGGTCCTCACCATCTTCAATTTTTATGACGTGACTGTATTGCTTGATTAAATCAATTGCCGGAATAAAGCGCTCTCGTTGTAAACCATCACGATATAATTCCTCGGGCTCTATATTGGATGTCATTATCAAGGTTACACCGTGCTGATAAAGTGCCTGTAATAATCCGTTCAGAATCATCGCATCGGTGATATCAGAAACATGAAATTCATCAAGACAGAGCAGCTGGTATTGTCGCGCAAATTTCTTTGCGATTAACTTTAGCGGGTTTTTCTGTCCCTTGTATTGATCAAGTTGTTCATGTATTTCTTTGATGTAGCGATGAAAATGTAGCCGGTATTTGTTTTCAATCTCGAGGTTTTCATAAAACAGATCCATCAGCCAGGTTTTTCCGCGACCGACACCGCCCCATAGATAAACACCTTTGACGGCAGCAGGTCGCGAAAAAAATCGTATCAAGCGACTGCTGAACGAGTCTCTGGGGGGCTGCCGACTCATTTCGTGCTGTAACTGATCAAATAAACGGATGACGTCTTGTTGTCCCGTATCGGACTGAAAGTCTTTTTCAGCTAAAATCTGCTGATAGCGCTCTATTAAGCTCATCTTTGTTATTTAATCCACTTCATCATGTCGTTGTTGCGATTTTGCCAATACAAGATTTAATAGCAAGGAGCATAGGATTATAGTCTTAATTTAATTTTATCGGCCACATTATAAAATTTTGACAGAATTTAATGGATTAATAGTGGCTTTTAAATCAAACAGATATGATCAGATCTGTAGATACTGATTGAGGCATAAATGAGATTTTGATATGATGGCGTCTTTCTGCGGCAACTCTGCCGCCCTAGTCTGAGAAATAGCATTCTTAAATGACAAGATTTATATTTATAACCGGTGGTGTTGTCTCCTCTTTAGGTAAGGGCATAGCATCAGCGTCTCTGGGTGCCATTCTTGAGGCACGCGGTTTGAAAATCCAGATGCTCAAATTAGATCCCTATATCAATGTTGATCCCGGCACCATGAGCCCGTTTCAGCATGGTGAGGTTTTTGTTACCGAAGACGGCGCAGAAACCGATCTGGATTTAGGACACTATGAGCGTTATGTGCACTGTAAAACCGGTAAGATGAGCAACTTTACCGCCGGACAGGTCTACGAGACGGTTATTCGCAAAGAGCGCCGGGGTGACTATCTGGGTGGTACGGTACAGATTATTCCGCATATTACTGATCAGATAAAAGCCAATGTTATCGAAGGTGCGGGCGATGCGGATGTAGCGCTGGTCGAAATTGGCGGCACCGTGGGCGATATTGAATCGCTACCGTTTATTGAAGCGATTCGTCAGATGGGCGTTGAACTGGGTCATGAGCGTGCTTTATTTATGCACCTGACACTGGTTCCCTATATTGCTTCTGCCGGTGAAATTAAAACCAAACCCACTCAGCATTCTGTTAAAGAACTGCGCTCGATCGGTATTCAGCCGGACATACTTTTATGCCGTTCAGAACAGCTGATTGAAGAGGCTGAGCGTAAAAAAATTGCGCTTTTTACCAATGTCGAAGAAAAAGCCGTTATCTCGGCAATCGATATGGATCATATCTATAAAATCCCGCAATGGTTACACGATCAGGGCCTCGATGAGATTGTTTGTAATAAATTAAAGCTCGACGTTAAACCCGCTGATCTGCACGAATGGCAGCAAGTGGTCCATGCGCTGGAACACCCGGAATCAGAAGTCACTGTAGGGATGGTTGGTAAATACGTAGAGCATACCGAATCGTATAAATCGCTAAATGAGTCCTTGTTTCATGCCGGCATCAAAAACCGTGTCAAGGTGACAATCCGTTATATTGACTCCGAAAACCTTGAAGACGGTGATTTTTCACAACTTCAAGGGCTGGACGCGATTCAGGTTCCAGGTGGCTTTGGCAGTCGCGGCGTTGAAGGAAAAATTTTGGCAATAAAATATGCCCGTGAAAATAAAATTCCTTATCTGGGTATCTGTCTTGGTATGCAGATGGCTGTGGTTGAATTCGCACGTAATGTGGCCGGACTGGCTGATGCCAATAGTACCGAATTTAATGACAAGACTACCCACCCGGTTATCGGTCTGATCACAGAGTGGCAGCAACAGGATGGCTCGATAGAAAAGCGTGATGAAGCATCCGACCTAGGTGGCACGATGCGTCTGGGTGGTCAGAGCTGCCATCTGGTTAAGGGTTCACTGTCAGAGAAAGTCTATGGCGCGGCGGATATTGTTGAACGTCACCGTCATCGTTATGAATTTAATAATCAATATTCAGACAGCTTATCCGCCGCCGGTCTAGTGATATCGGGTAAGTCAGCCGATGGCTCGCTGGTTGAAATGGTTGAACTGAAGGATCATCCTTGGTTTATTGCCTGTCAGTTCCATCCGGAATTCACATCCAATCCGCGTGATGGTCATCCATTATTCACAAGTTATATCAAAGCTGCGATGAGTTATCGCGATAACAAATCAAAAGAGGTAATAAGCTGATGGATTTATGTGGTTTCAAAGTAGGCCTCGATCAGCCTTTCTTTCTGATTGCCGGACCGTGCGTGATTGAAAGTGAAAAGATGGCAATGGAAACCTCAGCTGAGCTGAAACGGATTGCTGAAAAACTGGGTATCCCGTTTATTTATAAATCCTCTTTTGATAAAGCCAACCGCTCATCAATGGACAGCTTTCGTGGCCTGGGTATTGAGGAAGGCCTGCGTATTTTGCAGAAAGTTAAAGACGAAATTGGTGTACCGGTGTTAACCGACGTGCATGAAGACACGCCGATGGATCAAGTGGCAGAGGTGGTTGATGTGCTGCAAACACCGGCGTTTCTGTGCCGGCAAACCAACTTTATTTTAAAGGTAGCGGCCACCGGTAAGCCGGTAAATATAAAAAAGGGTCAGTTTTTAGCTCCCTGGGATATGAAAAACGTGGTTGATAAAGCCTTAACCACCGGTAATAAAAATATCATGGTTTGTGACCGTGGCGTATCGTTTGGCTACAACAATCTGGTATCAGATATGCGTTCGATGGCGGTGATGCGTGATACCGGTTGCCCGGTTGTTTTTGATGCGACTCACTCGGTGCAGCTACCGGGCGGTCAGGGCAGTGTTTCCGGTGGTCAGCGCGAGCATGTGCCGGTTCTGGCGCGTGCTGCTGTTGCGGCAGGTTTGTCAGGTGTATTTATGGAATCGCATCCCGATCCGGCGAAGGCCTTGAGCGATGGCCCTAATGCCTGGCCTCTGGATAAAATGGAGTCTTTATTGTCGATGATGAAACGGATCGATGAAGTGGTCAAGTCACAACCATTTGAAGAACAATTATTGTAAAAATATGTCACAGGGGTGACATATATGAACTGTATATTCGTACAGTTTAAGTTAAATAAATGCTATGAAAGCAAGCGGAGAAAAAATGTCCACAATTTCAGAAATACACGGTCGTGAAATTATCGACTCTCGCGGTAACCCAACTGTTGAAGCAGAAGTCACCTTAAGCAGCGGCATTGTTGGTCGGGCTGCGGTTCCATCAGGCGCTTCTACCGGTGAGCGTGAAGCCATCGAATTACGCGATGGAGATAAAGGCCGTTATTTAGGTAAAGGTGTAGAAAAAGCAGTTGCCAATGTTAATGGTGTGATTCGTGACGCCATGATCGGAATGGATATTAATGACCAGGCCGCGATTGATAATAAAATGCTGGCATTAGACGGTACAGACTTCAAATCCAATCTGGGTGCTAACTCCTTACTGGCGGTGTCACTGGCTGCTGCGCATGCGGCTGCTATCGATAATGCCAAGCCATTATTTGATAACCTGGGCCAAGGTCGCGGTACGGTTTTGCCGGTGCCGATGATGAATATCATTAACGGTGGTGAGCATGCTGATAACAGTGTGGACATCCAGGAATTTATGATTCTTCCTGTTGGAGCACCCAGTTTCAAAGAAGCCCTGCGTTATGGTGCTGAGGTATTTCACACCCTTAAAGATGTACTGACAGGCCGAGGGCTTAATACAGCTGTGGGTGATGAAGGCGGTTTTGCACCGGATTTGTCTTCCAACGAAGAAGCGATTGAAGTTATTTTAGAAGCCATTGAAAAAGCCGGTTATGTGGCCGGTAAAGATATTTATTTAGGTCTTGATTGTGCCAGTTCAGAATTTTATAAAGACGGTAAATACAACCTTGCTTCTGAGAACAGAATTTTCAGCTCTGAAGAATTTGTTGATTATCTGGCTGACTGGGTTGAGCGTTATCCTATCATTACGATTGAAGATGGTCTGGCTGAAAATGACTGGGCTGGCTGGAAAGTGCTGACTGAAAAGCTAGGCGACAAAGTACAACTGGTGGGTGATGACTTGTTTGTTACTAATACCAGAATCTTTAAGCAGGGAATTGATAAAGGTATTGCGAATTCAATTCTGATTAAATTTAATCAGATTGGTACTCTGACTGAAACTTTAAATGCCATCCAGATGGCGCATGATAATGGTTATACAGCTGTTGTCTCGCACCGCTCGGGTGAAACAGAAGATGATACGATAGCCGATTTAAGCGTTGCTACTAATGCCGGCCAGATTAAAACTGGTTCACTGTCGCGCTCAGATCGCCTGGCTAAATACAATCAGTTGTTACGGATTGAAGAAATTCTTGGCGACAAAGGCAGCTATGCTGGCAAGAGCGCATTTAAACACCTTTCATAACAGGCTTTTAACAGTCTAGTGAAAATCATCATTACCTTACTCATTGTTTTATTGCTGTATTTACAGTTTAAGCTATGGGTAGGTGATGGTGGTATACCGGAAGTGATGCATCTGCAGTCTGAGGTAGATGCAACGATTGCGGAAAAGAAAAAGCTTGAGGAAAGAAACCGTGCGCTCAGTGCCGAAGTGCATGATCTAAAGCAGGGACTCGAAGCCATCGAAGAACGTGCCCGTAACGAACTGGGTATGATCAAAAGAAATGAAACCTTTTATCAGATTATCAAACCCGCAGAAACAAAGTCGCCTCCGGTAACCGCTCCTTCGGAACAGAGTAATAAGCGTGAGCCAACTCAATAACTCAAAATCTGCAAATTACTGGGCTGTTGTGCCGGCTGCCGGTGTCGGTAAACGGATGGCCAGTGATATCCCCAAACAATACCTGAAACTGCATGATAAGACGGTTATTGAGCACAGCTGCCAACGCTTGCTCGGGCATGCTCAAATCAGCGGGATTATAGTGGCTTTGGGTGAAAAGGATGAATACTGGCCAGCTCTTGAGTTAGCCAGTGATAAACCAGTGATTACAGTAACCGGTGGTCAGGAACGCTGCCATTCTGTACTCAATGCGCTGCAAAAACTGGTGCAAATGAGTCAGCAAAACGAGCACGCCGTTGCCTTATCCGACTGGGTACTGGTACATGATGCAGCCAGGCCCTGTCTGCGTCACAGTGATATCGATTTGCTGGTTGGTCAGCTCGATCAAAATGCGGTCGGCGGTTTGCTGGCGTTGCCGGTAAGGGACACAATGAAACGCCAGAACACACAGCAATGCGTTGCTGATACGGTCGAGCGTGAGGGTTTATGGCATGCCTTAACGCCGCAGATGTTCCGGCTAGGGCAACTAAAACAGGCTATTGAAGAGGCCATTGAAACTGGCTTTTTAATGACCGATGAATCTTCTGCTATCGAACATGCCGGCTTGCAGCCTTTATTGATAGAAGGCCGTGAAGATAATATTAAAATAACCCGGCCGGCTGATTTAAAGCTGGCAGAGATGTATCTTAAGGCTCAGCAAGATGAATAAATCAGCGCTTTTTCGTATCGGTCATGGTTTTGATGTGCATGCCTTTGAACCGGGTGATCATATTATTATGGCTGGTGTGCGGATTCCTTATCAGCAGCAGTTTAAGGCTCATTCAGATGGTGATGTAGTGCTCCATGCAGTGTGTGATGCGCTGCTAGGGGCAGCCGCACTGGGTGATATCGGTCAGCATTTTCCAGATACCGATCCGCAATATCACAATATTGATAGCCGCCAGTTATTACGTCATGTGATCGCGTTGTTAGCGCAGCAGGGCTTTGTGCTGGGTAACCTTGATGTTAGCATTGTGGCTCAGGCGCCTAAAATGTCTGCGCATATTATGCCGATGAGAAAAAACCTAGCTGAGGATTTCTCAGTAGCTACTGAGCAGATTAACGTTAAAGCCACAACCACTGAGAAATTAGGGTATACCGGCAGAGAAGAAGGTATTTCTGTGCATGCAGTCGTGCTGATTCAGCAAAGTGAATCTGACTGAAATCAGTTCAGCGGGATTCAACGCTAATATGATTTTCTATATTCATGGCTTTAATAGCTCGGCCAAATCGTCAAAGGCGCAGCAGTTATTGCGCTGGATGGGCACACAAGGCCTGGAAGATCAGATTATAATCCCTTCTTTATCGTCGGTGCCTGCAGTGGCAATCGCAGAATTAGAACGTCTGGTTGCATTGCAGACGGATCATCAGCTGGCCTTCATAGGCAGTTCACTAGGTGGCTATTATGCGACCTGGCTGGCACAACGCTATCAGTCTCCTGCGGTATTAATAAACCCAGCGGTAAAACCGTATCAGTTACTGGTGGATTATCTGGGGCCAAATGTAAATTACTATAGCGGTGAGGAGTATCAGCTTAACGCCGAACATATTGAGCAGCTAAAGGCACTTGAGGTCGGCACGCTCGATCACCCCGAACAGTTTCTAGTGTTACTGCAAACAGCTGATGAGGTACTCGATTATACTCAGGCATCTGAAAAGTATGCGGCGTCGCAGCTAATCATTGAAACAGGCGGAGATCATAGCTTTAGCGGCTTTGAAAGGCATTTTGACCGGATACTGCATTTTTGTGGTATAAAGCCTGCGCCAAAATTTTGATATTGAACTGATCATTAAGACTGTTATTATGATACTGGCAGGGCCTGTGCTGCCAGATGGCCGGTACTAGCCCTGATAACAATTTATAGAATAAAAAAGGTAGTCCGGATGCCGATAAAAAAAACATCAATTAATAAAGAAAAACTCGATCAGGTAGTTGCCGAGGCGCTTAAAAACAGAACAAGCCGGGAGCAGGACTATCGGGCAAAAGCCTTAAAAATGTACCCATGGATTTGTGGTCGCTGTGAGCGTGAATTTAACCGTCAGAATCTGGTTGAGTTAACCGTGCATCATCGTAACCATGACCATGATGATAACCCGGAAGATGGAAGTAACTGGGAATTATTATGCACTTACTGTCATGAAAACGAGCATTCACGTTTTGCAGATCTGGTCAGAGGTGATGGTTATACACTGCATAGTGATAGCAAGCCAGAAGTGGCGACCGGTAATCCGTTTGCCGATTTAAAAGCCATGATGAATAATAAAAAAGATTAAGGTAACAGGTATTTTATGACGCTTGGTCCGGTAATGATTGATTTGGTTGGCACAGAGATAACGCCGGCTGAAAAAGAAATGCTTTTACATCCCAACACGGGTGGTGTCATTCTTTTCACCAGAAATTTTGCGTCGATTGAGCAGTTAGAACAGCTAACAAAACAAATTCATCAGCTACGTGATCCGCATTTATTGATTGCAGTCGACCATGAAGGTGGTAGGGTCCAGCGTTTTCGCGAAGGTTTTACCCGCTTGCCGGCAATGGCGACACTGGGGCGGATTTATCGCAGCGATAAAAACAAAGGCCGTTTACTGGCAGAAAAAACCGGCTGGCTAATGGCTTCTGAATGTCTGGCCGTCGGTATAGATTTCAGTTTTGCTCCGGTACTGGATATGGGGCATGGCGTTAGCGGTGTGATTGGTGACCGGGCCTTTGATTCGTCAGCCGATATTATTTCCACGCTGGCACATGAGTTTATGTTGGGAATGAAAAGAGCTGGCATGGCGGCCACTGGAAAACACTTTCCCGGTCACGGCTCAGTGAAAGAAGATTCGCATGTCTCACACCCGGTTGACCGGCGTTCACTGGCAGATATTATGATGCAGGATGCGATTCCGTTTGAACGGATGATTGGTTACGGGCTGGCTGCTATTATGCCAGCACACGTTGTTTATCCGCAGGTTGATGACAAAGCAGCAGGGTATTCTGAGCGCTGGGTACAGCACATTTTACGCCGCCAGCTTGGGTTTGAAGGCGTTGTGTTCAGTGATGATCTGAGTATGGAGGCGGCAGCACCTGCCGGCAGTTATTTGGACAGAGCAAAACAGGCATTATCAGCGGGTTGTGATATGGTGCTGGTTTGCAATCATAGCAAAGAAGCTAAAGAGGTACTTGAAGGCCTTGCTGATTATAATAATATGACATCAGCAATTCGTCTGGTACGGATGCACGGTCATGCTAAATTCACACGACAGTCGTTACAGGAAAATGAAGAGTGGCAGCAGACTGTTGAACTAATTAAACCACTGGCTGAATCGCCGGAGCTGGAACTGGATATTTAGTAATGAATGAATTATGGGACAATATTTTATCCTGGACTATCACAAAGGATACCTGGATTGTATATGTTTTTTTTATCGTACTGGCTACACTTAGCGCGAACCTTCTACAAAAACGTTTTTTAAAAAAACTACATTTACGACTACTGCAAACCAATAACCCGTGGGATGATGCTTTTTTACTGGCAGCTCAAAAACCACTAGGCTGGTTAATCTGGCTGCTGGGTCTGATACTCGCGATTGATATTGTTCAGTACGAAAGCAAGACGCCTGTTTTTGAATTTATAGAACCAATGCAGTATGTCGGCGTGATCATTATTCTCACGGTTTTTTTACTGAGATTGATCAGGCAGGTGGAAAGTGTATTTAAAACTACTGAAGACGAAACGGGTAAAAATAAATACGAAAGCGCCACCGTCGAAGCCGTCAGTAAACTGTTACGCGCTTCAGCAATGATTACAGGTGCCTTAGTTGCACTGCAGACACTTGGTTTTAGTATTTCAGGGGTGCTGGCATTTGGTGGCATCGGTGGGGTTGCAATCGGTTTTGCGGCCAAGGACCTGCTGGCAAATTTTTTTGGCGGATTGATTATTTATCTGGACCGGCCCTTTACGATCGGCGACTGGATACGTTCGGAAGACAGAAATATAGAAGGGACGGTTGAGCATATTGGCTGGCGACTAACCACAATCAGAACTTTTGATAAACGTCCGCTCTACGTTCCAAACTCAATTTTCTCGAGTATAACGGTTGAAAACCCGTCCCGAATGTTGAACCGGCGGATTTATGAAACCATCGGTGTTCGTTATGATGACAGCAACAAAATATCAGTCATTATTGATGAGGTCAGACAAATGCTTGAGCAACACATTGAAATTGATCACCAGCAAACACTGATCGTAAACTTCAATCAATTTGCGCCATCCTCGCTGGACTTTTTTATCTATACTTTTACCAAGACCACCGAATGGGTCCGGTTTCATCAGATTAAGCAGGATGTCTTATTAAAAACACTGGCTATCATCGAGTCTCATGGTGCTGAAGTGGCATTCCCGACGTCGACTGTGCATCTGGATACAAATAATGCTGAGCCCGTATTGTAACCTGAAAATGGCGGAGAACTGTTATGGCTGATAAACTGATTATAGTGCTGGTAAATACCAATCCGGCAAATCCAATGGAACTGGGGCCACCATTTTTTCAGGCAACGGTTGCAGCTGCCATGGAATATGATGTAGAGGTTATCTTTACTGGCAGAACCTGTGAGCTTGCCATTAATGGTTTTTCTGAGAAAATAATAATCCCGGGTGAAACAGAAAAAACACTTTACGATATTATCAGAGATGCGCATGAAGCCGGTGTTTCATTTAAAGTCTGCACGCCGACACTTGAAATCTGGGGTAACGATTTTATTAAAGAAGTCGATGAAACAGTGGGCGGTGCTTATGTTATCGGCGAAGCAATGGATGATTCTACAGTAACCTTTACGTATTGATTTTTTACTTGAGCAGGCTTTTTTGTGGTGATGCGCTTAAACGAATTAGAACAATGTGTTGAACAGGCAGAATGTGTTTACAGTGCTGCGGATATTTCAGCAGCACTTGCGGAACAGGCCAGTAAAATCAACAGCAGGCTGGATAGTCTGTCAGATTTGAGTGAGCCGGCTGTTTTTTTACCGGTTATGAATGGTGGTTTAATTTATGCCGGTCAGTTATTGCCATTGATTTCTAAGCCTGTCGTGGTGGATTATATTCATGCTACACGTTACAGAAATACTACCCGTGGTTTTGAACTGGAGTGGAAAGTTTACCCGCAGACCGATCTCAGCGGGCGTCTGGTCGTTGTGCTTGATGATATTCTGGATGAAGGCCACACACTTGATGCCATTGTAAAATATTGTCAGCAACAGGGGGCTGCCAGTGTTTTATCGGCGGTGCTGGTGACGAAACAGCACGACAGACGAGACAATGACATTACAGCTGACTTTAGTGCGTTGGATGTGCCTGATCGGTATGTGTTTGGCTATGGTATGGATTATAAAGGCCAGCTTCGTAATCTTAATGGTATTTATTCAATCTGAGTGCGTTATTTAATTTTTAACCGTTTAATGGCTTCTGAGTTAGCGGTGTTAACAAATAAAGTGCCATTATTGACCAGCGGGATTCTGCTCAGGGTGTGCAGATTGTTTTCACTGATGAGACTGTCCAGGTGACTCATGTTTGCCTCCAGCGCGTCAATATAATGATTGCTGTCACCAAAGTGCTGTTTTGCATACTGATAAACACCGTTAAATAAATGATTGAGGCGGCCATTGATTTCGTGTTGGTAAAAGCCCGGTGTTTTTTCAAGCAAGTGATTGCCAGAGGTGTACAGTAAACGCGTACTGCCATCATCTTGTGGCATTTCAGCCACCTCTCCGAGTACAAATTCAGGGTAAAGCCGGTCGCGGCATTTTTCAAGATAGCAACGATCAGACATCTGGGCAATTAAATCCGCTGAACCCAGCATATAACCAATGGTGTGCAATTTTTTATCATGTAATACGATATCAGTGGGTTTTATTTCATAACCGGTGTAGTGCACGATGTTTCTGGCAATATCAACGTAGTCCTCAAGCCCTATCATTGGCAGATATCGTGCTAAAAAAATGGCGCTGCGTGAGACATGCGTTTTTGTGTAAACCGAGCCGTTACAGGCAGAGTCATCGGTTTGCCGGATATAACCAGAATCATGGTAGAGTGCACAGATTAAACCAATGCGGGCAAACTCGAGGCTGAGCTGGTCTTGTTTGCTATGGAGTTGCTGGTAGCCCTCAATCAGACGGGCAAGGGCCAGTGTCATATCTAGGGTATGCTGTTTATCATGGTAAAAAGTATCGCAGGCTTGATAGCCATCGAATTCACCTTCAAACAGTTTATCAAAGTCTTCAAAACCTTTTTCTATGGCAGAAAATTTCCCCGGGCCAAAAAGGCTGTCAAATATTTCACGTACACTAAGACAGACGCTCTCAGCCGACGTCACATTAACATTATTGGTGACATCGTAGTCGCTTCGACGCATATTTTTTGGTTTGGGTTTTGTGACGAGCTTATCTGACATCTTTATCTTATAGCATAATCTTTATTAAACAGCAGTCTAGGATGTTGCGCGCAGCAGTCACAATATCGCTTACTTACTGGTGTGAGTAAACGCCCCGTCCCAGTTTTGGTCTGGTGGTGTGCTGATATATACCTGAATTCTTTTAAGGTAGATTGTGTAAATTTTACGCTTCGGGTGCTGTTCAGAAAGTGCAGTAAATAACTCACTGGCCTGTTGCCATTGCTGCGATAAAAAATGACTGATAGCTTGCTGATGTTGCTCCAATTCAGAGTAGGTGCTTGCTGAAATGTCTGTTTTTAAGCCCAGCGGTTCGTAAATGGTCACCGGCTGGTCTTTGCCTTTAACTCTGACTTTATCAAGAAAGCGGTATTCGAATTCGGGCACCAGTTCTTTGGTGTATTCGCTGACGATAATATCAACACCGTAAGTCTTGGTTAAGCCTTCCAGTCTTGAGCCAAGGTTCACTGTATCACCCAGCACAGTATAAGCCATGCGGAATTCAGAACCCATATTGCCTACATTCATCGGTCCGCTATTGATACCGACACCGATCTTGATTTCTGGCCAGTTTTTCTCGCGGAATGCCGCGCTCAGAGTTTTCATTTCTTCAATCATTTCCATGCCGGCAATCAACGTGTGTCTGGCGTGTTCTTCGTCAGTTAGCGGAGCCCCCCAGAAGGCCATAATGGCATCGCCCATGTATTTATCGATGGTACCTCGGTTGTGATGGATAATCTGTGTCATCGGGGTTAAAAAGCCGTTAATAAACCGGGTCAGTTCTTTCGGGTTTAGATTTTCGGAGATAGTGGTGAAGCTGCGGACATCACTGAATAGAACTGACATCTCACGGGTTTCTCCATCGAGCGATAATTCTTCTGGATAATGACTCAGTTCATCGACCAGTTCGGGCGGGACATACTGGCCAAATAAGCGGGTAATCTGTCGCTTATTATGCGATTCTGCAAAAAAACCGTAGGACATATGAAAACCGAAAAGGGCGATCACTAAAAGCAGGGAGTTAGTCAGAGGTAATACCAGATTTAATGACTCCCAGGCATAGAGGTTCCCCAGTATCAGTAGCATGATCGCACTAAAGGCTGTAAGACTGGTGTAAAGAGGAGATAGTCTCGGGAAGATCAGCGATAAAACAATGCCGATTGCTAATAACAACAGAAACTCAAGTGCAAAGGTATAAGAAGCCTGTTTTTTGATACGGTTTTCGATCATCCCAGAGATGATGTTGGCATGTACTTCGACACCGGGATAGCCCGTCTCCAGTGGGGTTGTTCGCAGGTCTTTGAGGCCTGCTGCCGATGTGCCAATGATGACGATGGCATCTTTAAGAGAGGTGACAGGTGCTGTTTTTTGTAATACATCCAGCGCAGAGATATATGGAAAGCTTTGCCAGTAACCACGGTAAGGTACCAGAATGTTAGTTTCCTGATCGACCGGAATTTCATAATCACCGACTTTAACGGCGCTGATAAAAACTTCTTCGTGGTCACTGGCTTCAACCTGTAATTCTATTGCCGGTGAGCCGATAGCAGCACGAAACAGACCAAAAGCAAGTGATTGGTAAATTTCACCCTGATGCTGTTGCAAAAGCGGCACTCGCCGGAAAACCCCATCGTTATCATAGGCAATACTGGGATTATCAATAAAACCACCGGAGTAGGCGCTGTTTTGTAATATCGGCAGGTTAGCGACATAGGCTTCCTGTTCTATCAGGCTGAGTTTATTCTGTAGTAGAGCCGGCACATCAAGAGCTGGTGCTGGTAGTATGGTGGAGGATGAGTTATTTTCATCAATAAAGGCAAAACCAAGAATTGTTTTACGGTTTTTTAAGCTGTCTGAAAAGGTTTTGTCATGATTAAGAGTAGGTAATATTTTATTGTATTGCTGCTGAAACTGCTGGTTTTGTTTTAACGGTCCAGAAGCCAGTTGCTTAAAGACCTGCAGGCTTTTATCTGCATCCGGTTCAGCAAAAATTATATCAAAACCCAGAGCGTTGATTTTATAGTGATCAAATAAATTATCTACCATAGCGGCAATGACATTTCTGTCCCACGGCCATTGCCCGAGCTTGGCCAGGCTTTTCTCATCAATATCGAGTATGACGATATTAGTATCAACCGTGTAAGGCGCGGTGTATTTTAAACGGGTATCGTAGGTGAAATTTTCGATTCTATCGAACAAAGGCAGATTAAACTGACCGATTGGCTGTGCTATAAACAGCAGGATAATGCATGTGCTGATGACCGACCTGATATTTTTTTTCATGATCCGTGGTTGTTCTATCCTGTTGATTTATTGTTCTTTATCAGTAAAACCATAGCAAAAATACCATAAAAAGGCCAAATATTAACGGTCTATTTACAGGCAAATGCTAAGAAATAAAGAATTTCGAGCGGATTGTTATTGTTTCCATCATTTTTCTGCATTAAGATCCGCTGACAGGCGATCAGTTCTGATTGCTTTCCACTAACAAATGAATTTATGGTGCTTATGTCTGATCCAATTTACCTTGGAATTAATATCGATCATGTGGCTACTTTACGTCAGGCCAGAGGGACTTCGTACCCGGATCCTGTGCATGCGGCGTTACAGGCTGAAATGGCTGGAGCCAGTAGTATTACCATGCATTTGCGTGAAGACCGGCGTCATATTCAGGATCAGGATGTCCATAGAATGAAAGCCGCCATTCAGACAAAGTTAAATCTTGAGATGGCGGTTACCGAAGAGATGATTGCGATTGCTATCGAGGTAGCACCTGAGGATTGTTGTTTGGTTCCCGAAAAAAGACAGGAGTTGACGACAGAGGGCGGACTTGATGTAGCTGGTCAACAAGAGAAAATTAAAGATGCCTGCCAGCGTCTGGCTGCAGCCGGTATTCGGGTCTCGTTGTTTATTGATGCAGACAAGTCTCAGGTTGATGCGGCAAAACAATGTTGCGCACCGGTAATAGAGATTCATACGGGGCATTATGCCGAGATCGACGATGTTCTTTTAAAGAACAAGGAACTGGAAAGAATAAAAAATATCGCAGCCTATGCGCATTCTCTAGGTCTGCAGGTTAATGCCGGACATGGTTTAACAGTACATAATGTCGGTGATATTGCCGCTATACCTGAAATTGTCGAACTCAATATCGGCCATGCCATTATTGCGGATGCTGTATTTATCGGCTTGCCTGAAGCAATCAGACTTATGAGTGCTAAAATGACGGAAAGAAGGTAGTCACCATCGAGAATTTATATTGATGAGTTATCAGTCAGGGAATGATGATACTTTAGAAGATCATCAATACTAGTTAGCAACTCTTTGGCATCATCATAAACAGTATCGAGTTGTTTATTGTCAATATTGGACTCAAGTCTTACGGCGCTTTCTCTCAGTTTGGGAGTGGCACAGTAGCTGGTGGCGCCATTGATCTTGTGAGTAAAGTGCTTCAGGTCTTTAATCTGTTTACTGTTAATAGCATGGCGTATTTTTTCTTGATATGCCGGGAGTTCAGCTATCAACATATTAAAAAGTTCATCCGCTAACTCCGCATTGCCACCAGCAAGTTTGATCGCCTCTGTTTTGTCGTAACAAACTAACGAAGTCTGATTAATGACGAGAGGTTCCAGCAGATTGGTATTGGCACTGCTGCTATTATCGAGCTCACATTGCTGTTTTATTTTGTCGTAGATCTGCTGCTCAGTGACCGGCTTTATTAAAATATCGTTCATACCGGAATTTAAAATCTGATGCTTCTCCTCAGGCATCGCATTCGCTGTTAATGCAATGATACGAGTTTTATTGTTGCAGGAGCTCTCTTGTCTGATTTTTTTTGTTGCGTCTATACCGTCTAGTACCGGCATATGTAGGTCCATAAAAATCAGATCAAATTCAGTCTTTGCACAGACTGCGACGGCGTCTTCGCCGTTATCTGCTGTCGTTACACTGACTTTCCAGTTATTTAGTATCGATTTAACCAGATGCAGGTTTATTTGATTGTCATCGACGACAAGAATGTTTATGTGTGACCAGTCGGCGTTTAATTCAGTGTTCTTTCTTCTGGCATTACTGCTGGTGCCGGCAAAATAATGGCTGATTTCAGAGAAGATTTTTTCAGCAGGTGTGTTTCTCTGGATGCATAAAGCAAAGCCCTGATCGTAATAGTTCTGGTATCTAGACTGCTCACCTGAACTGATTAATGCGAAGACCGGAATCCGATGTTGTTGGCAGGCCTTAATATAAACACTGAAATCGGTATCATCATGCATTTGTTGATAACCGATACCAATCACCATGAAATTGAAATGTATGATGTTATTGTGCAGCAGTGATGTCAGCTGATTGGCCTGAGTAATATGCTGGGTGTGGCATTTCCAGCTGTTTAATAGTTGTCGGGTGTTGAGGCGAAGCTGTGAGCTGCTTTCATACATGATGGCATGTTTGTCTTCCAGCGCGGTATGAGTATTTCCGTTGTTGGGTTTTGATTCAAACAGAGGAATTGACAGCCAGAAAACAGAGCCTGAATCGAGACTGCTTTCAAAATCAATTTCGCCGCGCATCAGGCTGGCCAGACTCCGTGAAATCACCAGTCCGAGTCCGGTACCACCAAAGCGCCTGGTAATTGAAGTATCAGCCTGAGTGAAGGCGTTAAATAAACGGTTTTTATTGGCTTCATTCATACCAACACCGGTGTCGGTAATGGTAAATTTAAAGTTATACTGATTATCGTTCAGTTTATTGTAAATAATGCGAATGGCCACATAACCTTGTTCGGTAAATTTAATGGCATTACCTAGTAGATTTAAAATTATTTGTCGCAGACGAACTGGATCTCCGAGCAAATGTCTTGGCATATCTGTGCTGCGATGAAATAAGATTTCTAACGATTTTTTTTGCGCCATTGGCAGCATGATGGCAATGATGTTTTCTATTAAGTCGAGTAGATCGAACTTGATGTTTTCAATTGTCAGTTTTCCGGATTCGATTTTTGAAAAGTCGAGAATGTCATCGATGATTGTCAGTAAATTATTTGATGAGGTCTGGATTGTTTCTAGATACTGGAATTGTTGTTCACTCAGATCAGTTTTTCTGAGGAGTTCGGTAAAGCCCAGTATGCCATTCATGGGTGTACGAATTTCGTGACTCATATTGGCAAGAAATTCGGATTTTATTCTGCTGGCTTCTATGGCGTGGCTTTTTGAAATATCAAGGGTGATATTCTGTCTTTCAAGTTCGTCTAATGTGTTTTTTAAGGACTGTGTGGCTGCACTAACCTGATTCTGCAAGTTATGTCTGGTAATAGAAAGCTCCTCCGTCATATTGTTAAAGCCTACCACCAGCGTTTCCAGCTCACCGGAAGTATCAGCATTAACATGAACATTTAAGTTACCGGCGGCAACTCGTCTGACAGCACTGGTCAGGCTTTGAATCGGGTTTATGACACCCTGACTAATGGAGAGCGCAAGAACAGTGCTTAAAGCCAGTCCGCTAAAAGCGATAATCAGGCTCTTGAAGAAGATGTTAAGCTGAAGATCTGAGGTATTTAATGACGACATGGTCAATATAACACTGCCGATTTTTTTATTATTGCTGGTGTCTGTGACTCTCTCCGAGAAATCATCAATCTCAATCTCGGTATTTATGATGTCGCTTTTAAAGGTTAATAGGTTTTCTTTGATTAAAAACGCGTATGGTTTTTTACTGACGACGGATTCTTTGTTCTGTGTGATTGATGTGATAATTGTGTTGTTATGATCAGTAATTTCAACCTTGTATATATCAGGGTCATCAAGCGTATTTTCTATTAAATTGTTGAGTAGTGCGGTATTGCCAGAGAAAACACCAAATTCACTGATTTGTGATAAATAACGTGAAAGGCTTTGGCCTCTTTCACTAAGCCGGTTGCCAATATCATTGATATTAGAGTAGGTAAAATAAGCAACCAGAGAAAATACAGTTATTGCAGTAGGAAGCAGCGCCAGCAAGAGTACTCTTTTTCTTATGCTATAGCTGTTCATTTTGTGCGTTTCTTAACATATTTTTCAAGATAATATCTTTGTCACGAAGCTTTATGTTCAGTGAGTGAGCTACCTTTTTATTGATTTCTATATCAAAATATTTCGGATATGAGCGACTTGTCAATAAATAGCCTGAACTTTTGTTTTGGATCAGTGTTTCGACAGTTTGGCGACTGATATCTGTCACTGAACTGAAAACAGCTGCGAGTGCTCCGGCTCTGACATAGGCCTTTGAATAACCTAAAACAGGTATCTTTTTTCGATAGGTGGTTAATAATATGCCCTTAATCGAACGTTTGTTGTAAATGGAGTTGTCAGGAATTGCCAGTAAAATATCGGATTCTTCTGAAAGATAGCGAGTCTCTGAAATGAGTTCAGTGCGGTCAAATACGGTAATAGTTTTAGGCGTCAATGAGAATTTTTTCACAGTATCGCTGATGTTCTCTTTTCTTTGATGCGAGTTCTTACCAAAGATAATGCCGACAGTGTGGAATGTGTCTGATAATTGTCTGATTAATTCCAGTTGCCTCGCAACGGGCTGGTCGATGTAAATGCTGGAAAATAAATGTCGGTATTGTTTGTCGATGCTATTTTCAAGGTGCGTGAATGCCTGTAAGGGTATTAACAGACTTAAAACCGGTTTCGATGTGTTGCTTTGGAACAGTAGTGATGCAGCGGTGTAGCCAATTGTGATTATACTGTCGTAGTCAGAGTAAGCCCGTGCTTTTAACTCGTTTGTCGTTATAGTGTGGCTGCTGTGATTGGCCTGAGACAGTCCTGTTTCAATCTGTTTGGCAAGGCTGTTATGAAACCGATGATTTATTTCTGAAACAATTAAATAATTGTCAGCAAATGACAAGCTGCTCATCAAACACAGTGAACATGTTATGAGTAGGATGAATATTTTGTTGTTGAGAAAGTTTGTTATCATAAATCCATTTATATGTATTTTAAAAACCCTGAAGCTCGACTTCGAGTCGTATTCTTTCGCTCATGCTACTGTTGTTGTTAGCGGAGACGTTACCGTACTCGTTGTAATCATTGTATTCACCACTAAGGTTTTTGAGCAGTAATGAGTAGGTTAATTTGCTGCCAGCAATTCTAGTCTTTTTACTTAATTTTAGATTAAGTATGTCATACGGTTCTGTCAGAGAACCAATGTCGGTCCAGCGCATTTCGCCGATCTGGAAATATTCGAGACTGAGGGAATAGTCGCTTTTGAACTGTTTGAGAATGCTGAGCCCATAGCTTTCTTTTGGCGCTGAATTTGAAAATACTTCTACGGTGCTGTAAGCACCCTGGGTTTTATCGGTTATCGAGATATTGGCATAACTTAGGTTCAGGTACAGGTCGTGATCGGGTCTAAAGGTGCTACCAAATTCAATACCTTTGGCAATTAACATCTGTGAGTTTTCAAAACCACCGTCCTCATTGGGTGAGATATCAACAATGATGTCAGATATCATGTCATGAAATATTTTTGCATTGATCGTCAGTTTATTGCTGAAGTAATCGCCATAGAAACCTATTTCATTGCTTTCTATTTCTTCAAAATCCAGTCCGCCGATGCTGTTCAGATTAGGCACGGCAACGATGTTATCTGTACCGTTTTCACAGGTTAATGTTGTTACAAGCACACAGATTCCTGTACCGGATACAGTCAGTGACGGCCGGTAGGTTATATTGATAGATTCTTCTGCCGTTGAGGGGGCTCTGTTGGCGGTTGAATAACTGTAACGAAGACTCTGATTATTAGTGAATTTGTGTATTAAGGCTATCCGCGGTGAATAGCTGGTATCACTGATTTGATGGTCTTCGATCATAATCCCGGTATTGATGATCAGCTGCGGTGTCATGGTCCATTCGGCATGACCGAAGGCACGACTGACATCGGTTGTGAAGGTCTCGCTGGTATCAAATAAAGCTTCGGATTTGACGCTGTCGCGACGTGTGCTGAAGCCAGAGACTGTGCGCAGCGACTTGCTAGGTTTGTAGAAATAATTGACTTCCAGATCCTGGCGGCTGGCTTCACTGCTGCTGTCGAGTGTTATCCGAAACGGATCGAAAGTAATACCGGCAGGATAACCCAAATCTGCTGAAGTTAAATTGATCTCGGTAGATAGCGATGAATTATTCAGGCTGTACTGGTTTCGATAAAGCTGAACGGATACTGAACTTTTGTCATCCAGATTGCGTTCCCATTTGAAATGGTGGTAACTGACGCTTGTTTCAAACCTATGCGTTAAAGAGATGTCGCCGCCTTGCTCATACTGCTGGTTTTTGTTGATACCACTTTGGTAAAAAAACTGGCTGTTATTATCAATTGTGTAATCGATTCTGAATTTAAGTAGCTCTTCATCGTAAGCGTCTGCAAAATCATCCATTCCTTCATCGCCACGGTGAGCTATGGTGACTCTGAATTCGCTGTTTTCGGTTTGAGCGCCGACACGGTATAGCGCCTGATGCTGCTTGTTATTGCCGTTTGCCAGTTTTAGCAGGCCGGCCTGAGTATCAAACGCATTAAAGGTTTTAATGCTGATAACGGCAAGAAATGAATTTGAGCCGTATGCCGCTGCATTAGGGCCACGAGTGACTTCAATCTGCTCAATCTCATCGAGTGTAATTGGCAGGCTTTTCCAGGGCACCCCACCCCAGGTCGGAATGTAGACTGAGCGACCATCAATTAAAACCTGTATCCGCCGGGAATAGATGTCGCTCATTCCATGGTACGTGACGACCGGGATATTGCCATCGTAAAAGCCGACCTGGAAGCCGGGCACCATTCGCATCAGTTCGGGTATGCTGGTAGCGGTAGAGGCCTCGATCATCTGGCGGTTAATAATCGTTACGCTGGTGGCCGATTCGGTTTGTGGCTGTGATAAGCGGGAGGCAGATAAGACTATTGGGATATCACTCAGAAAATCATCTTCAGTTATGATGCTGACAGCGGCTGTGTCGGTCTCAATAGCAAACAGATGCAGGGGGGCGCTAAGGAGCAGAGTCAGTACTAATGTTTTAATGATCATATTATCTGGCCAATGGAAAATCAGTTTGTTGATATTTTTATATTAAAATGATCATTCCATGACCTGGTTGCCTGAATAGCATAAAATATCCGCTTTAGTGACATTTGTTTTAATGATATTGCCTGATTATAACCATATTTTATAGGAAATGGTGTGTGAAAAAATGAAACACTATCCGACAATCGAGCAGTTTATAGGAAATACTCCGCTGGTACGTTTGCAGCGGCTGCTACAAGACTCAAGTAATACGATCTTAGTTAAATTAGAGGGCAATAACCCGGCTGGTTCGGTTAAAGATCGCCCTGCAATCGGGATGATTCAGGCTGCAGAGGGTCGTGGCGAGATTAAAGCTGGCGATGTGCTGATAGAGGCGACGTCGGGTAATACCGGTATTGCATTAGCGATGGCAGCAGCGATCAGGGGCTACCCGATTAAACTCATTATGCCGGATAACAGTACCGCTGAGCGTAAGGCTGCAATGCAGGCCTATGGCGCAGAGCTGATTCTGGTATCGGCTGAGCAGGGAATGGAAGGTGCCAGAGATCTCGCGCTTCAGATGCAGGCGAGAGGTGAAGGTGTCGTGCTGGATCAGTTTAATAATAGCGATAACCCTGACACGCATTATCATTCCACGGGCCCGGAGATCTGGCGCGATACCGCCGGGGAAGTGACGCATTTTGTCAGTGCGATGGGTACCACGGGGACGATTATGGGGGTCTCACATTATTTAAAGGAGCAAAATAATGCGATACAAATTGTCGGGGTTCAGCCCACTGAGGGCTCGAGTATACCGGGGATAAGGCGCTGGCCAGAGGAGTATTTGCCGGGAATATTTGAAGCTAGCAGGGTTGATCAGATTATCGATATTGATCAGCAGCAGGCAGAACAAACCACTCGGGCTTTATCATCGCAGGAGGGAATCTTTTGCGGGGTCTCCTCTGGTGGTGCGGTTGCGGCTGCTTTAAAACTTTCAGCGACAGTCAATAATGCTGTGATTGTCGTTATTATTTGTGACCGGGGAGATCGGTATCTCTCAACAGGCGTGTTCAACGCAGAATAAACTGGAGACAATGTGGTTCAGAAAAGACGTCGCAGACGTGGTAAAAAATTACCGGATTCTCCGGTTGAGTGTGTTATCGAGGGCTTAACAACCGAAGGTCGTGGGCTGGTTCATATCAATGATAAGGCCGTGTTTGTTGATGGCGCTTTAACTAACGAAAAGGTGCTGATTGAATATACGGCGAGCACTTCAAAATTTGATGAAGCGAAGGTGTTGGAAGTAATCGAAGCATCGGCTGACAGAGTAAAGCCGCCATGTCGGCACGCCGAAATTTGCGGGGGCTGTAGTCTGCAGCATTTAAATCCGCAAAAGCAGATCGAAAATAAACAGACAGCGCTAATTGAGTCACTTAAATACATTGGCAAAGTTGAAGCAGCGGCTATTTTACCGGCAATGACAGGACCGGTGACCGGTTACCGTTATAAAGCCCGCTTAGGTGTGCGCTATGTTGCCAAAAAAGAAAAAGTTCTGGTGGGTTTCAGGGAAAAAAGAAGTAATTTTCTGGCCTTGATCGACCAGTGTGAAGTTCTGCATGTCAGGGTTGGTCATAAACTGTCCGCCTTGTCTGATTTGATATTTGATCTGCAGGCGCGTGATCAGATACCGCAAATTGAAGTGGCTATCGATGATTCCAATGTGGTGCTTGTGTTCAGACATCTGGAGCCATTGTCAGAGTCCGATCAGATCAAACTTATCAGCTTTGCTAAAGCAGAGAATTTTGTCATTATGTTACAACCCGGCGGGCCTGCTACGGTAACCAATCTCTGGCCGATGGATTTTGATTGTCTCTCCTATAAACTGACGGATCAGAATATCGAATTTAAATTTGAGGCGAATGATTTTACTCAGGTAAATCCGGCTATTAACCAGAAAATGATTAACCGTGTGCTTGATTTAATGGATATATCGGCTGATGAAAAGGTGCTGGATTTGTTCTGTGGTCTGGGTAATTTTACTTTGCCACTGGCGCAGAAGGCGCATCATGTAACTGGCATTGAAGGTAATCAGGAACTGGTTAATAAGGCCGAAAAAAATGCGCTATTAAACGCCATCACTAATGTCGATTTCTTTGCGGTTGATTTATCTGCCAAGCTGGACGGACAGCGCTGGCTGAATCAGACTTATGACAAAATTCTGCTTGATCCGCCACGTTCCGGTGCCATGGAGATGATTCATTATTTAGGCAAGCTGGGGGCCAGAAGAATTGTTTATGTGTCCTGTCAGCCAACCACGCTGGCCCGCGATGCAGGTGCACTGGTTAATGAGTATGGTTACCGTTTGCTGTCCGCCGGTGTCATGGATATGTTTCCGCATACGGCTCATGTTGAATCAATCGCGGTGTTTGAAAAATAGTTTACAGGCTCTGCTGGTTTTGTATCAGCAGAGTCTTTGTTGCATTATTCAATGTTAAATTCCATCTTTATCCCGGCCACTTCAATCAGATCGTTGTTATTCAGCGGGCTGGCTTTTGAACCAATAATGTCACCATTGATAGTAGGGTGGCCACTGTTGGCACCGCCTTCGACATGCAAAATATAATAGCCGGTAGGGCGTCGTGTAATTGCAGCGACCTGTACGCCAGGTTTGCCGAGAGTGGTCAGAACTTTTGTCAGTGGTAATTTTTTACCGGAATTTGCCCCGCTTAATAACTGTAAACTGGCTTTGCCGATGGTTTTGCTGCTTCCGTTTTTGTGCTCTGTTGCAAGCCGACTGGCGATTTTTTCCATTTGTCTGTCAATTTCAGAGTCACCGGCGCTCTCTGGCATGCCGGCTGAATCCGGGCGGATGATCATGGTTTTTTCAAAATCATTTTTATTAACAGCTGATGAAGGGTCAATGCTGGCTTGGTATTTTAACAGGTGCTTTCCGATCTTGATTTCGTCACCGTTATTTAGCTGGATTTTTTTTATCAGATTGCCATTAACGTACGTGCCGTTACTGCTGTTCATGTCTTCTAAAAAGCAATCATCTAGTATCTTCAGAAGTTGTGCATGATGAGCGCTGACGGATAAATTATCGATGCATATGTCATTGTTCTTATGCCGTCCGATAGTGGTGGTATCGGATGAAATGTCGTATTGAGATTCGATTTTTCCATCATGGGAAATGATTAGTTTTGACATAGTAATCTGTCCAATGTTGAATTTTTATGAAAATATATTTTTAACTTTTGAAACAAGTTTACCAAAACTCATTCCCTGTTTGTTTGGCTGGATAACAATGACTGAAATATTATCATGACCGCCGTTATCTTTGGCCTGCTGAATCAGTTCGGTGCAGGCAAGATCAATCTGAAACTTGTTTTCTTCCAAAATTATATTAATCCGGCGATCATCGACCATATCTGATAAACCGTCAGAACAAAGCAGGTAGGTATCATCTGCTTGTACAATGTCTTCACTGATATCGACCTGTACACTTTCTTCTATACCCATGGCACGGGTCACAAGGTTTTTGTTTAGGGATTTGGCTGCTTCTTCTTGAGTGTAAAAACCCCGGTCAATCAGTTCCTGGAGTAATGAGTGATCGGATGTCAGCTGCTCCATTTCATGATTTCTTAGTCGGTACATTCTGGAATCTCCGACATGGGCTACAGTCAGTCGGTTATTATAAAACATGGTGACAACAATCGTGGTTCCCATGCCTTCGTATTGTATTTGTTTGCTGGCAGCTTTAAAGATAACGGCATTGGCATTTTCAATAACATTTTTAATCGCAATCGTCTGGTAGCTATAACCGCTGACATCTTCATCAATATCAAGATTTTTACAGCGCTCAAGTTCAGCTGGCAGGTCATTTAAGATGGAGTTAACCGCTAGTGCGCTGGCTACTTCCCCACCCTTATGACCACCCATGCCGTCAGCCAGCACGGCCAGATTAAGCGACGTGTCATTGCCGATGCTGTCTTCGTTATGAGAACGAATCAGTCCGGTATCCGTCATGCCTTCAATTTTTATCAGTTTCGGAGTATCCATATTATTTTTTCTGAGCAGCTTTCATGGTTATCTGGGCGCATTTTCGTAAATCGGAAGCCATCTGAGCAGCACTTTGGTAGCGCTTTTCAATATCTTTAGCCATGGCCCGGTTAATAATAATGGAAATGCATCTGGGTAATCCTTTACGGATAGTGGCAGGATCAGGGTGTGGCTCGTTAGCGATTTTATACATCAAAGCCGCCATTGATTCTGCCTGGAAGGGGAGCTCACCTGTTGCCAGCTGGTATAGCATTACCCCTAATGAGAACAGGTCTGAGCGTCCATCGACTCGTTTGCCCGCTAGTTGTTCCGGTGACATATATGACGGTGTACCTAATACCATACCGGTTTTTGTTTTACTGGAATCGGTAATGCGAGCGATTCCAAAATCGGTGATTTTTAATGCATCGGTATCCTGTTCGTACATGATGTTGGCCGGTTTAATATCCCGATGTACCACGCTCTGTTGATGAGCGTACTCAAGGGCGTCGGCCGAGCGCGCGATGATGGAGATAACCTTAAGTAAGGGCAGCAAGTTGTCGGGTTTTGTGAATTCTGATAAATCTTTGCCTTTAATAAATTCCATCGCGATATAGGCCAGATCGTGTTCTTCGCCGGCATCATAAATCGTTACAATATTGGGGTGGCTCAATCTGCCGGCTGTCTCTGCTTCTCTGAAAAACCGGTTTTTAACATCCTGAAGTTCGTCGTCTTCAAACTCCTGTGAAAAGGCCATGGTTTTAATTGCCACAATGCGGCTAATTTTAGGGTCTTTTCCGAGGTAGACTGCACCCATTGCGCCTTTGCCGAGTTCGCTTTCAACTTCATAGCGACCGAGCATGGGTTTCTGTACATTGTTACCGCTCAGAAGCAGGCTGCTGCTGGTGGAGGATGAGTTGGCGCCGCCAAGAATAACGGTTTCTTCCATGGCTTTGGTGCGTGCCATGCGCTGTGCAATGTCTTTGAACTTGGCATCAAAGTCGGACATGTATTTATAAACAGAGCTGGCTTTATTGAACTGACGCTTTCGTTCGTAATCTAGGGCAAGGTTGTAAAGCAGGTCCATTGATGATTTATCCAGCGGCACTTTTCTGAATTTCTCGAAAGCCATATCGAGTTGTCCCTGACCCTGAAAAGAAAGCCCGAGCATGCGGTTACTTTCGGCCGATTCAAAATCAGATTTTAATTTTCCGCGTTCTGTTAACAGAAAATGTTTTGTTGTCAGTAATAAATGGCCGGTAATCAGTAATAATACTGGCAGCATCAGTTCGATCCACCAGTTTTGCTGTGTCATCAGAACATAGTGAGTTAATAACAAAGCGATGGTCAGAATGGCTGTTATACTGAATGCCATGGCTGCATTCAGTCTGGGTAAAATTAATATTAAATAAATTGCAATAAATAAAATCAACAACGGACTGGCAAACTTGCTCCATTCAGGAACAATAAAAAAATCCTGTTTTAAAATGCTGGAAACAGAATGCGCCAATGTTTCGACCGGTGTCATCGATGGTTTGATGGGTGTCACTTGGGAGGTTCCCACGCCGAATGCGGTGGCTCCGATTAGGACAATCTTATCTTTGTATTTTTGTAGTGGTACCTTGCCGCTGATAACATCATAAAACGAATCGATCTGGAAAGCAGACTGACCATTTTCCTTGTCGTTATAATAGTAGGTGTGCATCTGTAAGGATTCATCGGTAAGTATATTTAAATTACCTAACTGTACGCCTTCACCCAGTTTGATATGAATGTCGCTTAGGTCTAAATTCAATCCTTTTGTAGCCAGCACCAGAGCCAGTGAAGGGAAGTAATTGCCGTAGTGATCAACTATTAACGCTTCATGTCTGATCGCGCCATCAATATCCGGTGTAGAGGTCAGGTTTCCAATAGCTAAGGCGTGCCTCCCGAGTTCCAGAATGGGCGCAACAGCCTCGTTTGTGGTGCGTGGTAAATAACCCAGTTCCAGAGCTATAGCGCGGTTACTTGCTGGCGGTAAAAAGTTTTTCGCGACATAGTCAGGCAGCTCGTTATTTTGATTGCCAAACTGTGGTCCGAAAATAAACGGCATTGAAAGTACCACGTTGCCGCTTTTTTCAATTGCTGCAGCCAGTACCCGGTCTGTATTGAGTTCCTGTTCTGCTTTAAGCAGATTGCTTTTTAGTATTGAAAGGTCATTTTTAATGTTGTTTGCAGTTTGGGAATTCTGGTTTTTCAGGTTCTCAGGTATTGCGGGCAGGTGGCTGTTATCATAAAAACTGATCAGTTCATTTATAATATCAAGCCCAGGATCCTGTTGTGGTTCGGTGAAAAAAATAGTCTGGCCAATGACGGCTGTGTCGGTTTTACTGAGGAAGTTAAGTAGCTTTGCGTGTTTGTCGCGCGGCCATGGCCAGCGACCGAGATTAGCAATACTATGATCGTCGATGGCAATAATGGCTATTTTGTTACTGGGTTTTTTATTCGATGCGCGAACCCCAAAATCATAGGCGCTTCGTTCAATTTCGGTAATAAATTCACTACCGGAGAACATAATAAATGTAAGTGTTATGACCATGCCGGCAAACCAGTCGCTTTGCCAGATCCCCTTATTCATTTATTGCTGTCCCCATTGCATGATATAAAAAATATTATTATCTGATATTACTCTAAAAACAATGACTTGCATATCATCATAAAAATAAAAGCGAAGCGCCTGCTAATTAGGCTGTCTGTTATGAATAACAGTGTTTACTAATACGTATCAATTTCAAAGCCAGCTTTGTAATTGATTGCTGTATATCAAATTAATCATGCTCTTGCCGACGCCTCGGGTAAAGCGCTCAAAAAGATCAGGCTGATAAGTATAATCAACGATTTTACTGTGACCGATGACCTTGCGCGCCACATAAGCTGAGCTGCCTAAATCATCGATTAAACCTAATTCAATGCTTTGCTCACCATTCCAGATTAATCCGCTAAATAAAGTCGGGTCATTCTTCAGTCGATCACCGCGGCCGGCTTTAACGTCATCAATAAATTGTTTGTGTGTGCTGGCCAGCAGGTTGATCATGTGGGTTTCAGCTTTTTCGTTGCGTGGAGAAAAAGGATCCAGCATGGCTTTGTTTTCACCGGCGGTAAGCTGTCGCCTTTCAATGCCCAGTTTTTCCATCGTGCCCGTAAAGCCAAAACTGCTCATGCGCACGCCGATGGAACCAATCAGGCTGGATTTGTTGGCGAAGATCTGTTCTGTTGCAGAGGCGACATAATAACCGCCGGATGCGCAGATGTCGGTAACAACGGCATAAACCGGTTTTTCTGTATTGAGTTTTCTGAGTCGATTAATTTCGTTATAAATCATCGCGGCCTGAACTGGTGTGCCACCAGGGCTGTTAATTTCTAGAATAACACCCATTGCATACTTGTTATTAAAGGCATCTTGCAGGCCTTCGATGATGCTGTCCGCACCAGCGGGTTCGCCCGGCATAATCGCGCCGGCGAGTTTAATGATGGCGGTATGTGGCTGGTTGGTCTGCGCGTTTTCACTAATATTATTCGAGCTGAGGATAATAATGAATAATAGTAAATAGCCAAAGCCGAGAAATTTAAAAAAAATTCCCCAGCGTCGGGAGCGGCGTTGTTCTTTAATGCCGGCTAGTGCGATATTTTTTATGGCTTCTTTTTCCCAGTTATCTTCAGACATGGTCAGTTCTTTATTTTATTAAGTTATAGGTTAAACAGAGGGTTAGTTGCGGTTCAGGCCTTGCAGCCACCCCGGCAGTTCGTGCAAATGATTAATATGCCCTAAAGGCTCATGTTTTAATAATCTATCCAGTGAGTGTACACCATAACTTACGGCCAGGGAGTGTGTGCCGGCGTTTTTGGCTAATTCCATGTCATATTCGGTGTCGCCAATCATCAGTGTTTGCTCTGGTTCTATAGCCAGTTCATGCATGATTTCTTCAAGCATCTGTGGGTGTGGTTTTGAAAATGTTTCTGATGCGCAGCGGGTGCTCAGGAAGCAGGAGCCCAGGCCGCTTTCTTTTAAGACCAGATCGAGTCCTTGTCGGCCTTTGCCGGTGGCTACCGCCAGCCAGTAACCGGCAGCTTGCAAATTATGCAGAACGTCTTTTGCGTCTTTAAATAAAGGGCTGTGAGTCTTGTTTTCCAGCAAGTAATGGTGGCGATAGCGGTCGGCGTATCGGCAAACCTGATCAGGGCTGAAATCAGGGTACAGGTTTTCGGTTGCTTCTTTTAAGCCCAGGCCGATGACATTGCAAAATTCGTCGTTGCTCAGCTGGCTGGCATCACAGTCATTGGCTGCTGCTTTTAAACAATCCAGAATTCGCTGCTGCGAATCCATCAGTGTGCCGTCCCAGTCAAAGACAATCAGTTCAAAGGCTTTTTTCATTGCTGGCGTAATGACTCTATCAGGTTTTTAAGTTTCTGTTCCAGTGGAGCGGTGATCTGAATCGGACCGTTTAAATCGAATTTAAGGTAGCGAGCATGTAGAAACATGCGGTTGAGCCCGATTTTCTTCATTTGCTGGTTAAATTCTTTATCGCCATATTTTTCATCGCCGGCCACGGGGTGGCCTTCACTGGCTGCGTGTACGCGTATCTGGTGCGTTCTGCCGGTTAACAAGGTGACTTCAACCAGACTGCTGTCAGTAAACTGTTCTGTTTGTTTGAACAGGCTAAGCGCAGCTTTGCCGCCGGGATTGACGGTGACCATGCGTTCGCCGGCTTTGATTTCATTTTTACTCAGTGGGGCATCGATTCTTTGTACATCATCTGGCCATTGTCCTTTGGTTAGTGTCAGGTATTGTTTTGTTAGCGCCTGACTGGAGTTAAATAAAGCATGCAGCTGAGTCAAAGCCTCGCGAGATTTAGCCAGTACCAGGCAGCCACTGGTTTGTCTGTCAAGCCGGTGTGCCAGTTCGATAAAGCGGTCTGCAAAACGGTCTGCTCTTAATATGTCAATCACTCCGTAATCAATATTGCTGCCGCCATGGACAGCCAGCCCGGCGGGTTTGTTAAGAATGATCAGGTCATCGTTCTCGAAAAGCACGGCGTGATTGAGTTCGTTTATCAATCGCTCTGGAATGGTGTGGTGTTTGCTTTCGGTGATACGAACCGGGGGGATTCTTACCATATCTCCAGATACAAGGCGGTGGCTGGGTTTGATTCTGCCCTTGTTGACGCGCACTTCTCCGCTGCGCAATATTTTATATATACGACTTTTGGGTACGCCCTTGAGTTTAGACATGAGATAATTGTCTATTCGCTGGCCGTCATTGTCGGCATTTATTTCAAGAGTCTGTACTTTAATAGCTGGGGTATTAGGGTTAGGCATGACGCAATCATAACATCAGCCGTTTATATCGTTGATAAATATATCGCTAAAGCCTCTTTACATTCTAACTTAAATAATGCCAGAATAGGGATGCGGTAAAAGAACAAAATTCCGCACCCAGACAGGCTTAAAGCCGATTATTATGGGTATAGCGTTAGATTTCCCGCACTTACCTAAGGCGGAAGAAAAATTTTAGTTTGGTGTGCAATAGGGCATATCGAATAACAAAATAAACAACATAAGTTACTGTATTTACTGTGAATATTGCTTTTTATACATCTGATGGACCTGCTCTGTGGGTTGCCATCTTAATTTCACCGATTTTACTGGCGACGCTTAAGCTTGCCCCTAAAAATTTAGCGAGTGAATTTAATCGACGTCTTAATACATCAGACGTGAAAGCGATATCGCACTTCCCAGGTTTAAATCAAAATGAAACGTATTTTAATCAATGCAACTCAAAAAGAAGAGTTGCGTGTGGCTATGGTAGAGGGCCAGAAACTCTACGATCTCGATATCGAAGTCCCGTCCCGGGAACAGAAAAAGGCGAACATCTATAAGGGTACTATCACCCGTATAGAGCCCAGTCTTGAAGCGGCTTTTGTCGATTATGGCGCTGAACGCCATGGTTTTCTGTCGTTTAAGGAAGTGGCGCGCAGCTATTTTTCTGATGAAGCCAAGAAGGCCGAAGGCCGTCCGGATATTAAAACAGCGCTGCGAGAAGGTCAGGAAGTAGTTGTTCAGATCGATAAGGAAGAGCGCGGCAATAAAGGCGCTGCGTTAACAACCTTTATCAGTCTGGCTGGCCGTTATATGGTGCTGATGCCCAATAACCCGCGAGCTGGCGGTGTTTCTAGGCGTATAGAGGGCGATGATCGCAGTGAGATTCGCGAGATCATGGCAAATCTCAATACACCAGAAGGCATGGGGCTGATTGTTCGTACCGCCGGTGTTGGGCGAAATCAGGAAGAGTTGCAGTGGGATCTGAACTATTTAATTCAGGTCTGGACTGCGATTGATGCGGCATCACAAAGAAAAGCACCGTTTCTTATTTATCAGGAAAGCAATGTCATCATCCGTGCGCTGCGGGATTATTTCCGTAATGATATCGGTGAGATATTGATTGATGATCCGGCTGTTTTCCAAACGGCAGAAGATTTTATAAAACAGGTTATGCCAAATAACCTGAAGAAGATTAAGTTATACGAAGATACCATTCCTCTGTTTAACCGGTTCCAGATTGAGAGTCAGATTGAGTCGGCCTATCAGCGGGAAGTGCGTTTACCATCAGGTGGTGCGATTGTTATCGACCACACTGAAGCCCTGATTTCTATTGATGTGAACTCTGCTCGTGCTACTAAGGGTAGTGATATCGAAGAGACGGCATTTAATACCAATCTTGAATCTGCAGATGAAGTGGCGCGTCAGCTTCGATTGCGAGATCTTGGTGGTCTGGTGGTGATTGACTTCATTGATATGGTGTCAAACCGTCATCAGCGTGAAGTTGAAAACAGGCTGCGGGATGCATTAAAAGTTGACCGTGCCCGGGTTCAGGTGGGTCGTATTTCTCGTTTTGGTTTACTGGAGATGTCACGCCAGCGCTTACGTCCGTCTTTGGGCGAGGCAACTCAAATCGTATGTCCGCGTTGTTTGGGGCATGGCACGATACGTAGTACAGAATCTCTGGCAGTTTCGGTGATGCGATTATTAGAAGAAGAAGCGCTGAAAGAGCAAACAGGGCAGGTTAATCTGCAGGCACCTGTTGATGTGGCGACTTATCTTCTCAATGAAAAGCGCGAAGGTATTGCTGATATTCAGAAAAACACCAGTGTCAAAATTGTTGTTATCCCCAATCCCGGAATGGTGACGCCGCAATATGAAATCGTCCGCGTGCGTAATAATGAGCAAGAAGAAATAGCGTCGTCGAGCAGTTATCAGTTGATGAAAGAGGTTGAAGAGGAAAGTACTTCTCAGGCAGCCTCTGATGTGACTAAAGTTGAGCAGCCTGCTGTTCAGTCAGTTTCACCCAGTGCACCAGTGCCTCCTCATGCTACCGCTAAGGCGAGCTCTTCAAAAGTTAAAAAGCCAGGTTTGTTTGGGCGCTTAATGAACTTATTGTTTGGCACGGCTGAAACAAAACCCAAAAAACCGGTGCGCCGAAATGACAAGCGCAGTGAGCCGCGTGGTGGGCGTAGTGCCGCTAATAAAGGTGAGCGTCGGCGTAGTTCGGCTAATCAGCAGCGAGGTAGAGGTCGTAACGAGCAGCGTGGTGGTCGTAAGCAGCAGGACTCTAGTGGGCCGCAGAAACAACAGTCAGTCAAGCAGCAGTCTAAACAAAGCAATGAGCGCAGCGTTGATAAGGCTGATGCTGTGCCGGTAGCTGAGTCGGCTAATAATCCGAATACAGGCAGTCAGAATGCAGGAAACCGGGGTAATCGGGGGCGCAGAGGAGGTCGTAATCGCGGACGCGGACGGAACCCAAATCAGCAAAAGCAGGCTTCGGAATCGTCAGAAAGCGCTTCTACTGTATCCTCTGATCAAACGACTCATCAGCCGACAAAGCCGGTGGCTGATGTGCCAGCTACTGCTAATAATGCAGAACGTGGAGTCGCTGAAAACACGGCTCCTCGCAAAGTTGAAAGTTCGCCGGCTGTAAATGTGCAGCCTGTCTCAGCAGCTGAAAAAACAAGCCCTAGCGGTAGCTCTGAAACCAATTCATAGTTGTTGTGCACTGGTTCTGATTAGCTTCGACTGATCAGAACCGGTTTATTGTTAAGGCAGTATTTTCTTTAATAACCCTTCTGAAGCATCTTCAACCAGATCAAAGACATGGTCAAAACCGCTGTTGCCACCGTAATAAGGATCGGGTACTTCGGTTTCATTAAAATTCTTGGCATAACTCATAAAGAGTTCGATTTTGTGTTGTAAATGATTCGGACATATCTGTAACAGATCTGCCAGATTGCTCTGATCCATTACCAGAATGTGATCAAAATTTTCAAAATCCTCACTCGATATTTTACGTGCACGTTGCAGGCTCATATCAATATTTCTGCTACGGGCGGTAGTCATTGAGCGTGAATCGGGTGGTTCTCCTATATGATAGGCATGAGTTCCGGCTGAATCGATCAGTACCTGTTCGCTGACCTTGTTTTTAATGGTGAGATGCCTGAACACGCCTTCGGCGGTCGGTGAACGGCAAATATTTCCCATGCAAACAAATAACACTTTAATCATGAAATACCTCAGTGATTGAATTTCTGCTTCATAGTACAATGCACAGCATTGAATCAAATCTGTCTTCAGTACAATAGTGAGAAGCTATGTTGCGAATATACAACAGCCTGACAAATAAAAAAGAAGAATTTAAACCGATCGAGCCAGGTAAGGTTCGGATGTATGTTTGTGGAATGACGGTTTATGATCTGTGTCATCTCGGCCATGCGCGGGTACTGGTTGTGTTTGATATGGTCGTGCGTTATTTGCGTAGCGTCGGTTATGACGTGACATATATTCGCAATATTACAGATATTGATGACAAAATTATTCAGCGTGCAAATGAAAACGGTGAAACATTTACTGAATTAACGCAGCGCTTTATCAGTGCTATGCATGAGGATGCTGCGGTATTAAATATATTACCGCCGGATGAAGAACCAAAAGCCACTGCCTATATGGCTGATATTATTAAAATGGTAGCTGATCTTATTGAGCGAGGCTATGCCTATGCCGGGGACAATGGCGATGTATATTATTCGGTGAATAAATTCGGTAGTTACGGCAAACTGTCGGGCAAAAAGCTTGAGGATTTAAGAGCAGGCGAACGGGTTGCGGTAGACAGCTATAAGAAAGAGCCGTTGGATTTTGTGCTCTGGAAAGCGGCCAAACCGGATGAGCCAAGCTGGGATTCGCCATGGGGCCAAGGACGTCCGGGCTGGCATATCGAATGTTCGGCGATGTCGACCTGTTGTCTGGGCAATCATTTTGATATTCATGGTGGTGGTCAGGATCTGCAGTTTCCGCATCATGAAAATGAAATTGCTCAGTCTGAGGCGGCGACAGGCGAGACCTTTGTTAACTATTGGATGCACAATGGATTTGTGCGCATTGATGATGAGAAAATGTCGAAGTCTCTGGGGAATTTTTTTACCATTCGAGAGGTTCTGAAACAATATCGACCTGAAGAAGTCAGGTATTTTATACTCGCTAGTCATTACCGGAGCCCATTGAATTACGCGGACAGTTTGCTTGATGCGGCGCAATCGGCTTTGGCGCGTTTATATACGGCATTGCGGGGGGTGGTGATTGAAGCTGGCGAATATGATGCAGATGCAGTTATGCGCTTTAATCAGGCAATGGATGAGGACTTTAATACAGCGGAAGCTATGTCGGTGTTATTTGAGTTGGCCAATAATATCAATAAGAGTCGTGAGTCTGAGCCGCTTCAGGCGGCAATCTATGCTCGCACGCTTAAACATCTGGCGGGTATTCTGGGTTTATTAGAGGCCGAGCCGGATGAGTTTCTTAAAAGCATGGCTGGTAGTCAGAGTGAGGGAGATAATCTGCAGATTGAAGAGCTGGTCAATGAACGGATTCAGGCTAAAAAAGATAAAAACTGGCAGCGTGCTGATGAAATCAGAGACCAGTTACATGCCATGGGTATCGAGCTGGAAGATAAAGGTGCTGAGACGGTATGGCGCAGAAGCTAGGCTTGTGGCTTGATTAAAACAGGCTATACTTTTTAACATCGAATAAGCTATTGATGAGAGAGAGACAATGACAGATGAAAAACGGCATTATCGGCGAGTAGCATTTGATGCTGAGGTTGTCATGGAGTATCAGGGTAGTTCATGGGTGGCTCATCTGATTGATGTTTCTCTTAAGGGACTGCTGGTGGTATTTCCTAACGATATTGCCATTGAGCTTGGCAATGTCTATGACATGGAGTTACGTCTTGGGGTTGATACGGTTATCCAGATGCGGGTCAAGGTGATGCATTTTGAGGATCATCTGGTGGGTCTCGAATGGAGTGATATCGACCTTGAAAGCCTGACCCATTTGCGACGATTGCTGGAATTAAATATGTCCAGTGCAGAAGAAATTCATCGTGAATTGTCTGAGCTGGGTTGATTAATTCAGTGCTATCTAGCTGTTTTTACAGGCATAATTAAGGCAGTCCAACCGGCTGTTGATTTATCTTGCGTGCTTAAAGCGAAGTATTCCCGTCTAATACTTGACTAAATTACTAGGTTAAGTTAGATTTCCTACTATTCTAGTCAGGAATTCAACAGGGGATGCAAATGAGATTGTCAACGAAAGGTCGCTATGGTGTTACTGCAATGATGGATCTGGCTATTCACGATGGCGTTGGTCCAGTTACGCTGGCAGATATTTCTCAGTGTCAGGGTATTTCTTTATCTTATCTCGAACAATTATTCTCTAAGTTACGTAAACATGGCCTGGTTGAAGGGGTCCGTGGCCCCGGTGGCGGTTACAAATTAGCGCGTCCTGCTGAAGGTATTACTGTTGCTGAAATTATTGCTGCAGTGGACGAGCGTGTGGATATCACAAATTGTAATGGTAAAGGTGATTGTCAGGATGGTCAGCGTTGTTTAACGCATGAGTTGTGGACCGAGCTCAGTAATCGCTTATTTGATTTTTTAAATGATATTACCTTATCGCAGTTTGTTAGCCGTCCGGGTATACGTGAGTTGGCGATGCAACGCGATCAAATCAATGGACGCTTTGCATTAGCAAAAAGACAGGCGTCAGCTTTACGACAAGAGGCTCGTTGAGAATCGCTATGCAGCTACCGATTTACTTTGACTATGCCGCCACCACCCCGGTTGATCCGCGGGTTGCTGAAAAAATGATTCAGTACTTAACGCCGGATGGAGCCTTTGGTAACCCGGCTTCGAGTTCGCACAGGTTTGGCTGGGCGGCAGAAAACGCGGTTAACGAGGCGCGGGCGCATGTTGCGGCCTTACTCAATGCCGACCCGAAAGAAATCGTTTTTACCTCGGGAGCGACCGAGTCAGACAATCTGGCGATTAAAGGCGTGG
>Ga0224506_10000161_pt1 | contig 66426 bp, 63 predicted proteins | sample SF_Jan12_sed_USG_2_FD_169108 | JGI IMG/M metagenome (GOLD analysis project Ga0224506, IMG submission 169108) | Sediment microbial communities from San Francisco Bay, California, United States - SF_Jan12_sed_USGS_8_1 | ecosystem: Environmental > Aquatic > Marine > Sediment | place: USA...
CGGCATGGGCTGCGGCGGAAGGGGCGGCGGCGGAATGGGCGGCGGCGGCATGGGCGGCGGCGGCGGTGGCATGGGCGGCGGAATGTAAGCACCTTGCGTTACCGCTTCGGTGCTTCACCGGAGCCTATCAGCACACGCTGAACACATCGGGCACCTCAGGGTGCCCGATTTGCTTTTTGGCTTTACTAATCTTTTTATTCAACAAGGGGACCTTTTACGATACTTGTACTCCAGTAAGTCGTCCCTGGCCTGCGCGGCATTAATCCAATCGCGATATCTGTGCATCCACGCACTTCGTCCTTACCAAGAGCGTAACTGTATTTAACTACAAATCGGTCCTAAAATTATTCGTATAGTCACGCAATAGTGGGAGGACACCTTGCAGCACATCGTCTGGTTTGAGCAGCTTGGGATCAACGATGTTGATCAAGTCGGTGGTAAAAACGCGTCGCTGGGAGAAATGGTCTGCAATCTCAACAAAGCCGGTGTTCAAGTCCCGGGGGGGTTTGCCACCACCGCCAATGCCTACCGTGAGTTTCTGCAACAATCCGGTCTGACAGACAAAATCAACAGCCAACTTTCGCAACTCAACACCGATGATGTGGATGCATTGGCACGAGCTGGAAAAACCATACGCCAATGGGTATTGGAAGCCTCCTTCCCTACAGAATTAGAAAGCCAAATAAGAACTGCCTACCGGCAACTACAGAAACGGGGCACTGAATCGGTGGCCGTGCGCTCTTCGGCAACGGCCGAAGATTTGCCGGATGCGTCTTTTGCCGGTCAACAGGAAACCTTTTTAAACGTAAGCGGCATTGATGCGGTTTTGTCCGCCATCAAGGAAGTGTTCGCGTCTTTGTATAATGACCGTGCAATCTCTTACCGGGTACACCACGGTTTCGACCATGCACAAGTGGCCCTATCTGCGGGTGTACAGCAAATGGTCCGTAGTGATATTGGCTGTAGCGGTGTCATGTTCACGCTGGACACGGAATCCGGCTTTCCCGATGCGGTCTTTATCACCGCAGCCTACGGGCTGGGAGAAACGGTAGTCCAGGGGGCCGTTAACCCGGACGAATACTACGTGTACAAACCCACCCTGGCCCAAGGCAAACCGGCGCTGTTACGCCGCACGCTGGGCAGCAAGCTCATCAAAATGGTATACGCGCAGGGGCAGGAACACCAAACCGCCACCGAAACCGTACTTGTACCGGAACAGGATCAAAAACGTTTTTGTATCAGTGATGCTCACATCGAGGAACTGGCACGCCAAGCGGTCATTATTGAACAGCACTATGGCCGCCCTATGGACATAGAGTGGGCTTTGGATGGCAACAATCAGCAATTGTATATTGTTCAAGCACGCCCCGAGACCGTTAAAAGCCGGGATGGCGGTCATTGCATCGAACGGTTTCAGTTACGACAAGACACCCAAACAGCGGAGACACTCATCAGCGGCCGCGCCATCGGCCAACGCATCGGTGCCGGGCCGGCAAAAATCATAAATGATGTGAAGCAGATGTCCAGCGTACAAGCCGGCGATGTGTTGGTCACGGATATGACCGACCCGGATTGGGAGCCTATTATGAAACGGGCTGCAGCCATCGTCACCAATCGAGGCGGACGTACCTGTCACGCGGCCATTATTGCCCGTGAACTGGGTATCCCAGCAGTCGTCGGTTGCGGCAATGCCACCGATGTTTTGGCCACGGAAACAGAGCTGACGGTCTCCTGCGCCTCCGGTGATACCGGTCTGGTATATCGCGGCCAATTGGAATTTGAGGTGATTCGCACCCAAACCGGGGACATGCCGCCCTTACCCCTAAAAATCATGATGAATGTGGGCAACCCGGAGCGGGCCTTTCATTTTGCCGCAATTCCTAATGCGGGGGTAGGCTTGGCGCGGGTGGAGTTTATTATCAATAATATGATCGGCATACACCCCAAGGCCCTGCTGCAATTTGAATCGCAAAACGATGCGCTCAAAGCACAAATTCAAGACCGCATCAGCGGTTATCCAGGACCGGTGGAGTTCTATGTACAAAAACTGGCAGAGGGCGTGGCCACTCTGGGGGCTGCATTTTTTCCCGAACCGGTAATTATTCGCTTGTCCGACTTTAAGTCCAATGAGTACGCCAATTTATTGGGCGGTGAACACTTTGAGCCTCACGAAGAAAATCCCATGATCGGTTTCCGGGGAGCCTCACGCTATATCGCTGAATCCTTCCGGGATTGCTTTGAATTGGAATGTCGTGCCCTGAAATACGTGCGAGACGAAATGGGACTCAATAACATTCAAATCATGGTGCCCTTCACTCGTACTGTTGACGAAGCGCGACAGGTTGTGGAACTGTTGGCACAAAACGGCCTCAAACGGGATGAAAATGGCTTAAAACTCATCATGATGTGTGAAATCCCGTCCAATGCTCTACTGGCCGACGAGTTTTTGCAATATTTCGATGGATTTTCTATCGGTTCCAACGATTTGACCCAACTGACCTTGGGCCTGGACCGGGACTCCGGCCTGGTGGCGGGTCTGTTCGATGAGCGCAACGCCGCCGTCAAGAAAATGCTGCACATGGCTATAGATGCCTGTCGGCGCAACAACAAATATATCGGCATTTGCGGCCAAGGACCGTCAGATCACCCGGACCTGGCCCAATGGCTGCTGGATGAAGGTATAGGCAGTCTGTCCCTCAATCCGGACACCGTGGTTGAAACTTGGCTTTATTTGGCACAAGCTGCCAGTGCGTCCAAATAGAGGCGCCGGGAGTTGAATCATCGCAAAGTATATTTTATTTCAGACCGCACCGGGATTACGGCAGCCACCCTGGCCAATTGTCTGCTGACCCAATTTGACAATGTACAGTTTGATCGCATCAATGCCCCTTTCGTCGATACGGTAGAAAAAGCCGAACAGCTCCGGCAGCAAATCAATGGCACGACTCACTCGGACCGCCCGCTGATTTTCTGCACCGTGGTAGACCCGGATGTACGTGCTGTTTTTGACCGCTGTAATGGTTTTCTAGTGGATTTCTTTGACACTTTCGTCAATCCACTGGAAACCGAACTGGGAACACCTTCCACGCGTGTAGCGGGTAAAACCCATGGTTTGAGCGATTACGAACACTATAAGACCCGTATTGATGCTATCAATTACGCCTTAACTAACGATGACGGTGGCAGTACCCGACAGTATGAAAACGCAGACATTGTCATCATTGGGGTATCTCGTTGCGGCAAAACACCCACCAGTTTGTTCCTGGCAGTAAACCACGGCATATTCGCAGCCAATTACCCTCTCACAGATGAAGACCTGGATACGGACCGCTTACCGGCCGCGCTTTTAGCTTACAAACACAAGCTGTTCGGTCTAACCATAGAAGCCAGTCGCTTACAACAAATCCGTCACGAACGTAAACCCAACAGCCGCTACGCCAAACCGGCCCAATGCAATCATGAAGTCCAAAGTGCATTACGAATTTATAAGAAAAACGCCATTCCCTATGCGGACAGCAGCCACAAATCGATTGAAGAGATCGCCGCATTTATCCTACATCAAACGTCCATAACGCCCCGGCTATAATTTTGACTGGATAAGTGTTAAAAATAGTTGACGGATTTCCGATATAGAATACTGGGTGGTCAGCTCAGGTATTGTTGACAATCATTGCACACTGCGCTTTTTTAGTAGGAATATCTAAGCTGAAGGCCCTAATCCATTGAAAAACAAGACACTCCACTTCCCTCAACAACAGGACTATTACCATCGATTTGTGCATCTCAGCCAAGAATGGTATTGGGAATTGGACTCAATGGCACGTATCGTCCATAGCTCGCCCCAGGTCAAGGGGATTCTCGCCTACGAACCGGAGGAACTGGTGGGCCGCAAGTTTGTCTCCCTGATGTCCCATGCTGATGACTCGCCACAGGATGCAGCCGTTTTTGCCCAGCAGCGCATTCAGCAAAAGGAAACGATTGAAAACCTGGTTTGCAGCTTTTATGACCGTAAACAACGGATTCACTACCTGGAATTAAATGCCGAACCTTACTTCGACGATCAAGGCAACTACCTGGGCTATCACGGCGTTGCCCGCAACCTACCTGCACACGCCAACTTGGAATCCACACTGCACAATCTTGCCGATGGTTTTTCCGCCCAAACCGGACGCAAATTCTTTCGCTCTCTGGTAACCCATCTTGCCGATTTATTTCATGTGGACTATGCCTTAGTAGGCGAATTTACCGGTGAAAGACAGGACATGGTAAATATTATTGTGGTCCAATCCCGTGGCGAGATCTCAGAGAATTTTTGCTATCCCATCAAGGGTACGCCCTGCGAGGAAGTATATAACGGACAACTCAGTTGCTATGACCGCAATGTGCAAAATCGTTTCCCCAATGACCCCATGCTACCGGAAATGCATGCTACCTCCTATTTAGGTGCCCCCCTGTATGACAGCAACGGTAAAATCATCGGCTTAATGGCTGTAATTCACAGCAAACCATTTGCTCATATTACCTATATCCAATCCATATTTCGTCTCTATGTTGCCCGAGCCGCATCGGAACTGGAGCGTCAGCAAATGGTTCAAAACCTTGAACGTTTGGCTCATCAGGACGATTTGACCGGCTTATATAACCGCAATTTGTTTTTGAGTCTGCTGGAACAATCCATCGCCCGTGCCCGGAGAAACAAGGAACAAATCGGGTTGATATTCCTCGACTTGGACCACTTTAAGGATATTAACGATACCCTGGGTCACGAAGCGGGAGACCGCGTACTGACATTGATTGCCAAGAGACTAAAAGACACGGTGCGAGAGGAAGATGCGGTGGCTCGAATCGGTGGTGATGAATTCATGGTTTTGCTGGAGCAACTCAAAGATGAGGGTGATTGTCGACGTGTTGCTGAAAAAATTATTACTGCCATGAGCCAACCCATCAGAGTGGACCTGCACGATTTGCATGTTACGACGAGTCTCGGTATCAGCGTGCACCCCAATGACGGAAATGATGCCTCTACATTGATGAAAAACGCTGACATTGCCCTCTATCGCGCCAAATCCAATGGCCGCAATACGTATCAGCTCTACAGTGCGGATATGGGTAAATCACTGCAAAAAAAATTGAATTTGGAAAGCGAATTGAGACGGGCTGTTTCTGAAGGTGAGTTCGAGTTGTTCTATCAAACCAAATTCGATCTTAGCCGCAACCGGACTTACGGCGTCGAAGCTTTGCTGCGTTGGAACCACCCACACAAAGGCCGGATCAGCCCCGATAAATTCATCTATCTGTTAGAAGAAACCGGCGCCATTGTCAGCGTTGGAGATTGGGTGCTGCAGACTGCTCTGACACAAATTCAGTCCTATAATAGCAATGTTGCTCAGTCTCTTAACCTATCCGTCAACATTTCGGCCAAACAACTGCGCGAACCGGATTTTCTTACCAAATTGGATCTGGCCTTGAGTAATAGCGGCTTTGACCCAAACCGGCTGGAGCTGGAAATAACCGAAAGCGTCTTAATAGAAGAAGGCGACCATATTACCGAACTCCTGAACCAAATCAAAGAACGCGGCATACGCCTGGCATTGGATGATTTTGGTACCGGCTATTCCTCATTGCTTTATCTGCGTCGCTTTCCCATAGACTCCATCAAAATCGACAAGTCTTTCATCCGTTGCATCAAAGACAGTGATGACGACCAAGTGGTTGTAAAAACCCTCATTGAGCTGGCGCGTGCCCTGAGGCTGGGCGTGGTGGCGGAAGGGGTGGAAACCCAGGCGCAATTGGATACACTGAAACAAATCGGTTGTTTGCATATCCAGGGCTATTATTTCTCCAAACCTGTTCCCTTCCCGGAGCTACCTGTCTGAACTCTTTGCAGACACCTCTACCACTTTCCTGATAAAGACTACTGACACCATGCTGTCAGTAGGCCTGCTTTATACTGCTCCTCAGTCGGAAAACACACCGGCAAACCACTTTTCAGGACTTAGTTAAATGGAGAAAACAATGGGAAACCCTTTTTGTCATATCGAGTTAATGTCACAAGATCGTAGCGGTTCAGCTGAATTTTACGGACGCCTGTTCGACTGGGAACTGGTCAACATGCCTATGCAAAATACCGATCAACCCTATACCATGATCAATGTGGGCGAAGGTACCGGCGGCGGTATGATGCAACATCCCGAAGCCGACCAACCGTCTGCGTGGTATCCCTATGTGGGTGTAAGCGATGTAGCGGCCACAATCAAGCAAGCACTGGCACTGGGCGCCACCGTGATCAAGGACAAAAGTGAAGTCCCCGAGCACGGCTGGTATGGTGTCATTGCCGACCCCAACGGCGCAGTTATAGGACTGTGGGAAAATCGCGAATAACACCTGATTCAGTCGCAGTCCGGCGCCCCTTGGTTTCCACCAGCAACTGTGGTACAAACAAGGGGTGCCATACTGACTGAATAACATCTGACGAGTAGCAAAACCATGCGCCGAGCCGACCGGCTATTTCAAATCATTCAATTGTTGCGTGGTCGCCGCCTGAGCACTGCCAAGTGGTTGGCACAAGAGCTGGAGATCTCTGAGCGCACCGTCTATCGGGATATACAGGACTTGATGGCTTCCGGTGTGCCCATTGAAGGTGAAGCGGGCGTGGGCTATGTCATGCGCCGCGGCTTCGACCTGCCACCGCTGATGTTCACGCGGGAAGAGTTAACGGCCCTGACCCTGGGCGCACGTATTGTTCAAAGCTGGGCCGACCAACGCCTGGCCAAGTCTGCAGAACAGGTTCTGGAAAAAGTGGAAGCGGTGTTACCGGACAAACTCAAACAGGCCGAGGAAATCCCCTTATTCTCACCTATGACCCGTTTACCCCCTCCCGTGGCCGACACCTTTGCCCATTTACGCTTTGCCATTGAACATCGGGAAAAACTGCAAATCGGCTATATGCGCAAAGACGGCAAAACCTCGCAACGCATCGTCTGGCCCTTGGGTTTGTTTTTTTGGGGGCAGGTGTGGACGTTAACCGGTTGGTGTGAATTGCGTGACAACTATCGCAACTTCCGGGTAGACCGCATACAAGAAACCAATGCCACCGGCGAACAATATCCACAAAACCAGGAACGCAGCTTACAAGCTTATTTAGCGGAAATGAAAGCCTGTTATCCGGAAGTTATGGAGCGTTGGACTTAAGGAAAGGTGGGATTGAGTAGCGGCTTTATCGCGTATTCCACCATCTATGAGCACATTGTTTTTCGTAAGCAAGAAGGGTTGTAAGAAAGGAGCTTGGTGATCAAAGCTTTTATGGGACAACGTAAAGTCTGCCTGGTGGAATACGCAAAAAACGCTATTCGCGCACCAATAGTAGGGTGGAATAGCGGCTTTATCGCGTATTCCACCGAGCAGTGTTGCTATTAGCACATTGTTTTTCGTAGGCAAGAAGGGTTGCAAGAAAGGAGCTTGGTGATCAAAGCTTTTATGGGACAACGTAAAGTCTGCCTGGTGGAATACGCAAAAAACGCTATTCCACCCTACGGGTTAAGAGCAACGACTAACGCGCACAAATAGTTGGAATAGCGGCTTTATCGCGTATTCCACCGAGCAGTGTTGCTATTTGTGCTTTGCTTATTCCGTGCAAGAAGGGCGGTGACTACCCCACAAAATCTAATCTACAATTTCAATAGACGTCCAACTTATGTTGGTTCCCAAGGTACCGCGTATTTCCACAATATTGCCTAAACCCAATTCGGCGAAAAAATCCGTTTTTGACACGACAAGGCCCTGCTTTTTGAACTCCGTGACAGCACTGACATCGGCGGCCAGGCCCAATATTTCCACAATGGTTTCCGCAGTAAAACCGGTAACCGGACCTTGCAAGGACACTTGACTGCCCGCATTGCGAACCTCCACCCGGGTAATCACGACACTGTTCGCGGTTTCCAGAAGATTCCCACGCAGCCTTACTGTATCACCCACGCCTAATGTCGCCAAATCTCCATCGGTTAAGGCATCCGTATTAAACGTGTAAGTGGTGCCCATACCGTTAAAGCTCAAGGTCCCAATCTTACTAACGGCATCGATACTCACACCATCCAAAGGCGCTTCAATCCTCACCTTGTCTTCAAATTCCACCTCATCCGCTATGAGCACGCCATCCAGCATTCGGCCTTCGGCTTCCAACTTCATACCCACGTCAATTTCATCGGTGGTTCCACCGCTAAATACGGTGGCATTATCCACCGTGACAGGAACATTGTTAATGTAAAAACTGATGCCTCCACCTGAACCTATACCGGTAACATAGCCTTCCAATTCCAAACTATTGGAATCACCCGCCAACGGGGTTTCTTTACTGACTTTGGTAGCGCTCAGGGTATGGCTTGCCAAATCATAACTACCTTGTACTTCCAATACTGAAAATAGGCTCAACTGAGATTTAGACAACCCCGTAAATTCGGCAAGGGAATAATCCACTGATAAGGAACCAAAGGTAAAACGTTCCGTTGCCGGCGTCAGTGTATTCACCATGCCATGTACTTTGGAAGTAACAATAGCGCTCAAAACCTCGATCCGAGTCGCTGTAACTACACCACTGGATTTAATAAATCCACTCACTTCCACTAAAACTCCGGCGTTGATACCACTGAGATTAGCGACATTGTCGAAACGGGTCGTGGCCGGTACTTCCACGATTTGATCCAACACGGTCAAGCGGTTCACACTATCATTAGCCACCACCAAACCGCGAATGACTTCGTCCACCACTACGGTATCGGCCCGTCCGGTAACGCCATCGGTATTAATGCGACCGCTCACCACCACTTGCATTCCCAAACGCAAATCCGTTTCCGTCGCTGCCTGTCCGTCAATTTGAATATTGGCCGTCGCGGTATCGTATTCCACACCATTGACAAAAATACTGCCAAACTGGGTAATTCCACCCATGGCCTTATCCGGTGCCGCTCCGGTCCCGCCTTCGCCGCCGCTGCAGGATAAAATTACACCCAAAGGCAGTAACAGCAAACTCATAAACATGTGTGTTTTCAATTTCATAAACAACATATCGGCTTTCATGACTAATCCTTAACCGGGTCAATGGACCCCGGGTTTTCAAAATAAAAAATACCGATACCGCAGGCGGAGCGACCCTCACCTGCGGCTTCAGATCCACCCTGCAAGTCCGGATTGGCATCGCGGTCGTGCGCTGCCATATCGAGGTCTATTTTTTCCAGCAAGGCTTGAGCATCCTCTGCAATGAGTTGCTTGAGTTTGGGCACATAGGAACTTACTAGATTGTCGTAATAGACTTTTCGTTGGAAAAACGGTGCCTCAGCACCATTGCGGTAGATGTTGTGATCGATAGTGGCAATCAGGCCCGCCACATCCGTGCCTAGAATACTGAGCTTTTCCCCCTCCAATGATTCGGGAATATACACCCGCTTAATCAGTTGGATATCTCCATTAGTAAGCTTTTCGATGACTTGGGCTTCCATCAGTTCATCCAGAATGGTTTTGGCAGGAACGTCACCGCTGAAGGCCGCCACCAACTCCACAAAAGAAGGGCTTTGTTTGTTGTATGACAAGACCCGGGGTTGCTTCTGTTTGTCCAGAAAACGCTCATCACGCACCCAACCCGTGACCACGCGCGCAGCGCGGTTGTAACGCTCAAAAGCCCAAATATCATCCACCTCTCCCGCCTCTTTGACCCGCTGCACTTCTTTACGGGAAAGACCGGTGACGGTGGCAATATGGGAGTTCGTCTCTTTTTTGCCTTTGGCGCCTATTTCTTGCGCTGCCACTTCGATATAAATGGGTTTGATCAGATCGACGAAGGCTTTGTAAGGAATACCATTCTGCAGCAACAGTCGCACCAGCGGGCGCAACAGTTTTCTCAATGCGGCAAAAAGAACTCCTTGATGGCTCATAATTGTTCTCAACAATCGTGGGTATTTTTTCCCATTATAGATCCAATTCTCAAAAACCGATGCTCTGGAATATAAGAAATAATTATTTTTTCCCAATGTTTACCTATTATTGTGAACCGGTTCACATTTTGGAAACACTTTCCGGGCATCTCCTATACTGGGATTATTTTCCCACTATACTCAAATCATATCGAAATTGTATCCGGGCATAGCCTGTGCAACCCGATCCGAGTTAACAAACTTAAGAGGCTTATGAGATGAAAAAATTTGCAGCGAAAAAATTGATGGTATTAATACCCGCGAGCACCTTGTTTTTGACGGGTTGTTTGGAGGAAGTGACCTCGGAATTGTTTAGAATTGATGCCAATAATGCGCAGGACGTGATCAAAGCGGCTTTGGATGCGAAAGACGCTATAAGCCATGCATTTGATGCGGCTGAGGTGATGCTTAATGACACCACCACATATCCCTCGGGTACTTCGTACACCAATATCACATACAACGTCAGTTGTAACGACCCGGCATTGAACGCAACTACGATTCCAAGTAATGGTGATCTAACGATAGGGGGCAATTACTCACCAAGCGGTACATCCAATCTTACACTTTCCTTCAACAACTGTGTAATTCAAAATTCCACTCTGAATGGCTCACTGAGCATGAGTCATATTGAAAATGCCGGCGGAGTAGCTGACTACGACGAAAGTAGTCTGAGTGGCAGCCTAAGCGCGGATGTTACCTCGGACAGCGGTACACTTAGCTTGAATTTGAGTAATATCGTATATGACTATACACGAAATAAGGCCAATGCAAATGGCGCTATCTCCACCCCAGCCACCGAACCCTACACAGAATTTTTCCAACTGTCCTTATCTGTTCCATTGATGGGTTCGCTCAGCATTGATACACCGGTGATACTAGAGGGTGACAAAAAAGACACCGCTTCTAACAAACCCAGTATCGGCCAAATGACCGTAACGGCCGGCGGTAACACCGGTGCCCAACTGGATGCAAATAATGGTGTTGCCACTAGCTATGATGTTGCTGCCGATACCGATGGTGATGGTGTTTACGAAACCGCTGTCAATACAGTCAACTGGTAAGTTCTCCTAAATCCATCAAAAAAGGGAGCCTCGCGGCTCCCTTTCTTTTTGGACGTCACCTCAATACCACAATTAAGCCACTTCCTCCACCTTAGATTCAATCAGGCGGTCGTTGGATTCAATCTCGATAGTCCGCGGTTTCATGGCTTCGGGAATTTCCCGTACCAGGTCGATGTGCAATAAGCCGTCTTCCATTGCCGCAGACACCACTTTGACATGGTCTTCCAGCTGAAACTTGCGCTCAAAACTGCGGGCGGCAATGCCTTGGTGCAGGTATTTCTTTTTGTCATCGGCGCTTTGTTTACCGGTGACGGTCAGGTTGTTTTGCTCGGAAACGATGTTGACATCGGTTTTCTTAAAACCGGCAACGGCCATGGTAATGCGGTATTTGTCCTCACCGGTCATTTCAATGTTGTAGGGAGGATAAGTGTTCTTGTTACCGTCCAAACGGTTGGCGTTATCCAGTAAGGAAAACAAGTGGTCGAAACCGATGGAGGAACGATACAAAGGGCTTAAATCGAAAGTTGTCATAATATTCTCCTTAGAAGCAATATATTGGTTTACATCAGCCGGTACCAAGACCCGGCTTTTTGTCGGCTAACCTCATAGAGCGATAGCCTTAGTCAGTGTCGTCCGTGGCTTTCAAGGCCTTATGCCATCCATGGCACAAGCCTGCTTAATAGGTAGAGTCAGAAACTTTTTTTTCAAGAGGAATTTTTCTAAAAAACACATCCTATTGTTTTTATTGATCTTTTATTTGGCCGTAAAAAACCTTCCATTAAAGATTCCAAGACAGACAGCCGTTGAATAGGCAGGAGTTTAACTTTTCGGGACCTGCCTTTCATGAGCTTCAAATCCCTGCGCTTGATTCTTGTCATACTGTTGATTGGGCCGCCATCCGGCTTCGCTGTGGGCGAAACCGATGACATGCTCATCGATAAAAACCTGGTGGCAAAAGCCTTGATGATGTACCAACGAGATCCCCTGGACGAGGAAGGTCAATCAGCCGGAGCTATTATTTTCATGTATGCCTCCAAAGCTGACGATATAAAAATTGCACTGCGCGAGGAACTGGTCCCCTGGATTCGCACCGCCGACCCCGATGATCCGGTGTCGCAACAACTGCTCGTGGCTTATATTGCCGGTAACGTGCATTCACAGCTGACCCGTGGTGAGGCTGTGGATGACCCCAACAGTGGCGTGCGCATGGTGTTAAAGGTTTACGGCTTGTTAAAAAGCCGGCTCGAAGGGGTGGATATTCCGGAACTGGAACAGTTTGTTGCGCTGCAGAAACAAGGCAAACTGGAAGAACATTTGCTCAAGCTAAGCACCAACGCCTATCTGTCCGAAAAACAACGCGAACCCCTGGAAGGCCGAGTGGATTTCCCCAACCGCATTGGCGCTTTTCAATACGTCGGCACCCAAACCTACGGCAGCCCGGAACTGGGTATTTCTTTGCGCTATGGCCGCGGTGCCGGTCAACAGCATTACTTTGATCTTTATATCTACCCCATTCCCAATCAGGCTTTGAACTACAATGCCAATACCTTGATCAAAAGCCATTACCGCAATGCCAAAAGCGATATCTATTTCGCCCAACGCAAAGGTCTGATTCAAGACGTAAAGCTCAACGAAGAAAAATGGCTATCCGCCGACAAATACAAATTCCCCGCCGCACGCGGCATATTCGAACTGCAACGGGATCACATGTTGTTGTTCTCCACCGTTTACATCACCGTAAAAAACGACCACTACATCAAACTACGAGCCACTTACCCTAAAAATGACGCTACCGCCAAAGGCGAGCATATGATGCAGATCTTTCAGGACATGGTGGAACAGGTGTTGATTCGCTAAGACGAATCCATCCCGTAGACTGGATTAGCGCAGCGTAATCCGGTAAGCAGTGTTGATGACACCGCGGTGGTTGGTAAACTGACACGCTGTTCGGCGGAATAAGCAAGATAACGATAGAAAAACCATTGTCGCTTTGATGTAACGTTCGCAAACTATCTCTTTCACACAGCTGGTTAAATTCCAACCACAATCAAGGCTTCACCCTCGGGGCATTCATGGAGTATGATGACCCTAAGTCTTAACCTATTCGCAGATAAATGCTTAGTAGATAATGCTGGACTCTGAATTAACACCGGTAACGCAATTAACGGAATTCGACAAACACCGGTTCTATGATTTGCTGTGCCGATACTTCGCCCAAACCTCGTATGAGCAGTTCACTAAGGATTTGCAGGAAAAACACTGGGTGGTGATTATGCGGGATCAACAGCAAGTGATCCGTGGCTTCAGCACCTTAGTGATTATGGATTTTGAGCACAAGGGCAAAAAGAACCAAGCCATTTTCTCCGGTGACACCATCATTCATCACAAATTCTGGGGCACCCAGGCCTTACCCTTGATCTGGTGCCGCCTGGCCGGGCAAATCAAACGGAGCCACCCCAGCGTGCCACTGTATTGGTTCTTGATCGTCAAGGGCTATCGCACCTATCGTTATTTAAAAGTCTTTTCCAAGCAATACTACCCTCACTGGCAATATCCTACGCCGTCGTCAATCCAAGTCATTATGGATCAACTGGCCCGGAATAAATTTGCTGCGGCATATGACGCGGACAAAGGCATTGTGCGGTTTCCCCAATCGCAGGGACAATTGCACTCGAGCTGGGCGGACATTCCGGCACATGTACAACACAAACCGGAAATCGCGTTTTTTATGCAGGCCAACCCCCATTACGACAAGGGCGATGAATTGGTTTGCCTCACAGAGCTGTGCGCAAGCAACTTAAAATCTCATGCCCGGCGAGCCTTTTTGTTGGGCTTAAACGAAGAGCATCCATCTCGGTCAAACCATTCGCCCCCGGACAAGCGGCAAGCTATTTGTGAAATTGGATAAAATCACCTTTATTCGCCCCAATATGGGCGACTTTCGCGCCACTGACGCCATGGAACCCCTGGTGTTTGCCATACTGGCAGCACGCACCCCAAAGCATATTCAAATTGCCTTTTACGATGAACGTCTGGAACCTTTACCGCTGAATGAAGCCACGGATTTGGTGGCCATTACGGTTGAAACCTTTACCGCTCGCCGGGCCTATCAGATTGCGGATCATTACCGTTCCCAAGGCATAGCCGTGATTATGGGAGGCTACCACCCCACGCTGCTACCACAGGAATGCGCTCCCCACGCAGACGCACTGGTTTGTGGTGATGCCGAAGGGCTGTGGGAACAAATCATCAGTGATGTGCAAAACAACCGGCTCAAACCCATGTACCGTCACCATGGTGAGACTCCCATGGACGGTCCCTTACCGGATCGCACACTGTTTCAAAACAAAAAATATGCACCCATCGCCCTGGTACAATTCGGCAGAGGTTGTCGCTTTAACTGTGACTTTTGCTCCATCCACGCCTTTTACGGCAAACGTGTGTTTCAGCGGCCCCTGGATCTTTTAGTCGAAGAAATCCGCTCCTTGAATACCCGTCATGTTTTCTTTGTGGACGACAATCTGTTCTCCAATGTGGAAAAAGCCAGCGCATTTTGTCGCGCCATTATGCCTTTAAAGATTCGTTGGGTTTGTCAGGTGAGCATTGATGTCGCCCGTCACGAGCCGTTATTGGAGCTCATGCAACAAAGCGGTTGCTTTCTAGCCTTAATCGGATTTGAGTCGTTGCAGGAAAAAAACCTCAAACAAATGCACAAAAAATGGAATATCAAGCGCGACTACAGTGATGCCATCAATAAACTGCAACAACACAATATAATGGTCTACGGCACATTCATTTTTGGATATGACTATGATGCTCCGGACGCGTTTGACGCCACACTGGACTTTGCCTTAACGCATCGCCTATTCCTTGCCAATTTTAATCCACTCATGCCCACACCGGGCACAGAACTGTATGAACGCTTGCAACAGGAAGGCCGTTTGCGTTACCCGAACTGGTGGATCGACCCCAACTACCGCTACGGTAACGCAATGATTGAACCCAAAAATATGAGCTGCGACGAGTTGAGCCGGGGTTGTTTGCGTATACGTCGTCGTTTTTACGCGACTCATTCTATTCTCAAGCGCAGCACAAAAATGCCCAGAGCATTTTACAAGCCTTTTAGTTTAGGATTATATTTTCTATCCAACTTTGTCTCCCGCCGCGAAATCAATAACAAACAAAATAAAGCCTTGGGAGGGCAAGTTCAGGTCAAACTTCCGGCAGCCGTCAACGGACACCAAAGCCAATGAAACTAACACTGATTAAACCGAATATTGGTCGCATGATAGACGGTCCCTATGTAGACGAAGGCAGGATGGAGCCACTACAACTGGGTGTGCTGGCCGCATTAACACCTGCAGATGTGGAAGTGGTATTGCATGACGACCGTATGGAAAGGATCCCCTATGATGAACCCACCGATTTAGTCGCCATCACCGTGGAAACCTACACCGCCAAACGCGCGTATGAGATTTGTGCCGAATACCGCAAACGCGGCGTTCCTATTATCCTGGGAGGTTTTCAACCCACCTTAATCCCCGAGGAATGTGCACCACACGCGGATTCCCTGTTTATCGGCGATGCAGAACTGCTCTGGGAAACGGTTATCGAAGATGCCCGTAAAGGTCGACTGAAGCCTCGCTACGAATCCAAGCCCGGCCCGCCTCAACCGAGAGTCATTACCCGACGAGACATTTTCGAAGGCAAGGGTTACCTTCCCATGACTTTGTTACAATTCAGTCGCGGTTGCCGCTTCACTTGCGACTTCTGCGCCATCAGCGTGTTCTTTGACAAAACCCAGTACCTGCGTAATATCGATGAAGTGGTACAGGAAATACAAAGTCAAAACCGCAAATTGCTGTTCTTTGTTGACGATAATATTTGCTCCAACCATGAAGCCCTGAAACAGCTGTGCCGCGCCCTGATTCCTTTAAAAGTACGCTGGGTCAGTCAGGGCAGCATAGACATGACCAAGGACCGCGAGCTAATGCGATTAATGGTTCAAAGTGGCTGCCTGGGTAACGTCATCGGCTTCGAGTCCCTGGATCCGGACAACCTCAAAACCATGAAAAAGGCACCCAATATAAAACACTTTTCCCGCTACCGGGAGCAAATCCAAATCCTGCGCGATTACGGCTTACAGACCTGGGCCGCATTCACTCTGGGCCATGACGGCGACACCCTAAGCTCCATTGAGGATACCCTGGATTTTGCCTTAAGCAATAAATTCACCTTTGCGGCCTTTAACATTCTGGTACCCTACCCCAATACCCCACTGTACCGAAAACTGGAATCTGAGAATCGCTTGCTGTATAACGGCAAATGGTGGTTGCACCCGGATTATCGCTTTAATTATGCCACCTTTGAACCCAAGCATATGAGCCCCGATGAGCTTACCCACGCTTGTCATGACGCTCGCAGCCGATTCAACAGTGTCGGCTCTATTGTTACCAGAGCACTGGATTTTAAAACCAATTTGCGCTCCATCTACCGTTTCGGTACTTATTTACAGTTCAATCCTATTTTCCGAAAAGAGGTTTTTAAGAAACACGGTATGCTGTTTGGAGAGTGCTAGTTTGAAGTCCGTTCTTTTGAAAAGTGGATTGCATCGGCTTAGAGCATGAACCTGTGAAACTTTTGTCACTGCAAAGAATTCAAGAACTGGCGCAAACGCAGTCCTGTTGCACCCAGAAAATCTCACTGGGACTGGTGGACTTTTCCAAACCCTTTATTCACGAACACCTAACCCAATTGTATTTCACCCCTGCATACAAAACCTTGAGTTTTGAGTTAAAACTCCGCTATAACCAATTATACGCACTGCGTGTTAATGAACAGTTTATGATGTTTGAAAAGGATTTCATCAACCGCGTGATTGATAGACTGGGGCAATCCTCCTTCATTCTCAAACAAGAAGTATTGTGTCAAAACTTACGCACAATGATGCAAGAGGAAATGTTGCATCACGAAAGCTTTGCGCGTTTAAACCGTCATTGTCGTCCGAATTTATATCAGAACAGTGAGCGCTATTTTAATCGTTTCGGATTCTGGGAAGACCGCTTATTCAGAATCCTAACGCACTTCCCCGGCTTGCTGGTCTTTTTATTGTGGTATATTGTTGCGATGGAAGAATATTCCCTGGTGTTATCGCGCGCCATGTTTGAAAACACCAGCAGTTCTTTGGGTGAGATTGAACCCCATTTTGTCACGCTGCACAAAGAACACTTTAAGGACGAGGCCCGCCATATTCATCTGGACCTGCACTTACTGCATCAATGCCACCCAAAATCAAAAGCTTTGCGCACCATTAATGCCCGGTTATTCATGATGTTTGTCAAAGACATGATGACGCCTAAACGCTCCGGCCTGAACTTACTGCGCCACTTCATCCAAGAATGCCCTGAACTGTCACCCAAACAGGATGAATTGATTCAGCAATTACTGGCATTGAAGCATAATAGAGAATATCTTTGCAGTATGTTCAGCCGAGATAACATGCCCCATAGCTTTGCCTTTTTTGACACTATCCCGGAGCTCAAAAACCTGGCTAAGATTTTACCGGGTGCTGCAGCATGACGCCCGACATAGACCCAACATTAAAGCTGACCCGCTTTATGATACTGGCAGGATATTTCACCCCCGCGTATTTAGTTACCGCCGCGGTTCTGCTGTTTTATCCCGGTGTTCTTACTTCCTGGGCAGCCAAAATCAGCTTTATCCTGATTTGGATTTATGGTGTTCCTCCCCTATTATGCAGAGTCACATTAATACTTCGCCCCATACCCTTACCCTTGCGCGCCCTGCATACGGAACGACATTACAACACCTGGTGGTTGCTGACCCAATACCAAATGCTGTTTAATCGATTGGGGTTTCTCGAAGAATTACTGCGTTTACTACCGGGCATTTATGCCCTATGGCTCATTACCTGGGGTTCCAAAGTCAGCGCTTTTGCTTATTGGTCGCCGGGCATATATGTCACCGACCGTTATTTGCTCAACATCGCTCACGGTTGCGTGATTGGCTCACGCAGTATGATTTGCGCCCATTTACTCAGCAAAAGCGCCGAAGGCTACGAATTAACACTGGCGCCCATCACTTTGGAACAGCAATGCATCTGTGGTTTCAATACGGTATTGGGTCCGGGCTGCCGCATTGGCGCAGGAGAAGTCTTTCCCGCACAGCGGGTCTTACCTCCTTTTACCACTTGGGAACAAGGTAAACGCATACCCGAAACAAAGGCAACGGATCAACCGAATCAGGATGCTAACGCGGAAAAAACATGTCAATAACCTCAACACACGCATACCGATTTCCCATTCCTGCTGTTTTAAACCTGAGCATTGCTCTATCGACCTATGCTTTGGCGATAGCTTGTCTATGGCTGGTCAGCGCAGCAATCAATGTTTGGAGTGTCGTCCTGGGCATATTGTTGTTTTCCTACCTTGGCAACACAATTTTCTCCTTGTTACACGAATCGGTACACGGTGTATTCCACCCGAATCCTCGTATCAATTATGTGTTCGGCTGTATGTCAGCGGTATTTTTTCCCACCTCGTTTAGTTTTCATCGAGTTTGCCATCTCGGACATCATCGACGTAACCGCAGCGACGTCGAGCTATTTGATTACTACACCGACCCCGGTAAGAAATTTGTGGCATATTATCGCCTGTATTGCCTGCTGAGCGGTTTCTACTGGCTATCCATACCTGTGGGCTGCTTATTGCTTTTGCTGGCATCACCGTTTTTTCATTCGGCTTTTTTTCGAAACAAAGTGGTTCACGTCATGGGGCTGAAGCCTATGGTGGAAGATCTGGTGCAGGCTGATCCGGGTCTGTTACGACGGGAAATCGGCTTCACCTTGCTGTTCCAGTGTCTGCTGATTTGGTCTCTGGACTTGACGCTAACAGGCTGGTTGTTGTGCTATGTCGCTTTCGCTTTGAACTGGTGTGCGCTGCAATACGCTGACCATGCCTGGAGTGTTCGCGATGTGAAAGAAGGCTCCTGGAATTTGAAAATACATCCGGTGGTTCGTTGGATTTTTTTAAATTACCATTTCCATCTGGTGCACCACCGCCATCCCAAAGTACCTTGGTTGTATCTACCCCGCTTGGTAGACCCTAATGACCCCCAACCTTCGTTTTGGTCCATTTACTGGCGACTGTGGAAAGGCCCTCGCCTCACCAGCGAGCCCGCTCCGGTACAGCCGGATGCGGAGTTGATGGACCAGGTCAAATAAAACGCAGGCTTACGATTCTTGCGACTTGGAAAGATGGCAGGGTAGCTGACCGCTTATGGTTAGTATTGGGGATTAATCTCAAAGCTGCCGCTGTAAGAATTTTCCGCAAAGTCGGTAAAACTGAAGGTTCCTACATAGCGTCCCAAGTCCGCTTCGGTAACGTCTATAGTAGCGGTAGCGGGGTTAACGGATCCCATGTAATTACCAAAATAAAAACTCGTGATTTCGCTTCTTATGCTATTGGAATCGTATTGGTAGGTATTTACGCTCAAACCGTTGACAGTAGAGATAGCCCAGGAAACGTAGTCATCAATGTAAGGAATGGAGAGCGCCAAATTTTCAGCGTCAGATAAACTATCGTAGCGACGATCCAAACAGACATGATTGGTTTCATTTACCGACATTACGCCGTTAACAATAAGCTCACCATGATCCAAAACAATGTCCGAAGAAATACGAATTAACCTTTCTACACGAACCGTCTCCTGGGTATCGTTGTACTGATTGGCTTGGCGAGGGAACTGTCGTTGCAGCGAACCGTCACCCTGCAATTCATAACCATCTTCAACGACATTGTGATAGTAATGGGTATCGGTTTTTACGCCGATCGTGGGTAGTGATCCATAATAGATACAGCGATAAAAGTTAACTCGCCGGCCTTCATCATCGATGATCACCGAACTTTCAATGAACTCAGAATACAAATAGTCGCCAGTCGCTTTGTTGTAAAACTGTTCTTCATTTAACAATAACCAGGTTCCGCTCAGATCCTGCGCCAATAAACTCGCATCCTGCACAACGTCATCGTTGGAGCAACCATTGAGAAACAGAACCAAAACAAACGGCAATAGGAGACGATACAGCGCAGACATGGATTTACCCCGGAAGAATAAAACCGAATTATATTATGGAACCACACCCAAACCCAGCATATCGAGTAAGCAACCTTGTGCCAAATACGCTGATAAGATCACAGGCTTTAGCAAACTAAAACAGATTTTGCGCGGCAAATATTAAACGACACATAAAGACTCCAACATCATTTCCACTACATCGTCTTCTTCACCTTCGTGTTTTAACTCACAGGCGTAAGAGACATACAGCAATAACGGGCCTCGGCGTAAATACCATTCGCGCCAGTATTCACCTTTGGATTCATAATCAAGGAACAAACCATCAAATTGCCCCAGATCCACGTCCTCCGCATCGGCACCTGATTGAATATGATCACCCGCCATATCCTGCAAGGTCTGATCATCAACATCCTGATCCATGTGCACCGCACTAATATGCAACTCGCCCGGGCCATCCTGCTGATACAATATCTCGCAATCGGGGTCGGACTCCACTTGCCAGTCATCAGGGATTTTGATTTGCCAGTATCGAGTTTTATGGGTTTTCATGCAGGTCACTACTGAATTACGCAGCTGCGGCAATGAGTGGCACAGCTGCTATTTGGTTGTATTTATTAATTTATTCCGTACGATTGGTAATTTCGATTAAATGATAACCAAACTGGGTTTTGACGGGCCCCTGTACTGTATTCACATCGGCGGAAAACACCACTTCATCAAACTCACGCACCATTTGTCCGGGAGAAAATTCACCCAGATCGCCACCTTGAGTTTCGGAGGGACAGCTGGAAAATTCTTTTGCCATTTGAGCAAAATCCGCACCACCACTAATTTTATCTTTAATTTCGCGACACTGGTCCTCTGTTTCCACCAATATGTGTCTTGCCGAAGCTTTAGCCATCATTAATCTCCTGTGTAGGAAATCCGCAAAAAGCCCGACTTTGGTGGCTGGTTCCTTAGCGCCACTCCAAACCCAGACTCTCCCCAAATTTCACGTTAAAGCAGTTAAGTATAGCATGGAGTGATTAATAAACGTTAAACTAACAATAATTTGCCGTGTTTTTTAGATAGATTCTAATTATCAGACGGAACTGTACAAAAGTACGGTTTCGAGATAACAAGGACGGATGTAACATTTTATGTAGATAAAAGGGAATAAAAACCATGAACATTTGTACTATAAATAAAAACGTCAAACTCAAATAAAGCGATTTGACAAAGGAAGCTTAGATCCAGTCTAGCTTACCGGTACATATAATAAGAGGGACCCCATTTTGAATACAGCCAATAACGCTCAACAGGTACTGGACGCAGCACCTATGCTGATACGGTACGCCCATGCCCTGTGCACTGAGGAAAATAAGATTCAACAGACACTTAGCGAAGCCTTACAGCACGCTCTGGCGAAATTACACCGCCGCGATCCGGAAATAAAACTTCGTACCTGGCTTTTTGCAATCGCACATAAATTACTGAGCAGTGATTCTATTGAGCCGAAACGCCCGAAAGGCGTGTATCATATTTGCGGCTCTCCCGCCAGGAAGCCCCTGAGCGAAGTTGATATCTTTTATGATTCGTTTTCAATGGAACAGCGTGCAGTTATCTATCTGACTCAAGTGGAAGAATTCAATTTGGAGGAAACAGCATACATTCTGCACTTGCCCACTTATATGGTGAATACCCTGTTGGATGAAGCCAGAGACGCGCTAGGAGAAAACTTGGCTACGATTACTGAGGAACTTGTGCATACCCCACCAAAAAACCGCAACATACTTCAGTTCTGAATCAAACCGGCAGTCGTAAGCTTCCGACGACAAACCGCATCAGAGATTTACGCTGCAGTTTTTTTTAACAACTCGCCAATCCGTTGCACTAAACCGCCTCCATCCACCGGTTTTTGCATATAGCAAATATCCTGGTTTTCGGCTTCTTGAGGATTCACCTTATCACTATAGCCGCTGCACAAGATAGCAGGCAACGACGGTGTGATTTCCCGCATCTGCTGAATCAATTGCAAACCCGTCAATTTCGGCATGGTTTGATCAGTTACCACTATGGGAAACCGGGATGGGTTTTCTTTGTACGTCGCCAACGCTCTTTCGCTATCGGTGACCACATGCGGAACGTAACCGTGGTGGCTGATTAACTCTCCCACAAACCCGGCCAGACTCTCTTCATCATCCACTATCAATACTTCCTCTCCCGCGCCACTAATGTGACGGGTTTTAAGATTATTAGAATCCATCGGCTTAGCAGGCACATCCAAAGGTGGAAACAACATACGAAATGTACTGCCTTTACCTTCCGCTGAATCTACCAATATGTGGCCATTGCAACCTTTCATGATTCCGTATATCACCGCCAAACCCATGCCGGTACCCTTTCCCACCATTTTGCTGGTATAAAACGGAGTGAATATATCATCGAAGGTACTCGCATCGATGCCGCAACCCGTATCTGTCACTGCCAACTCCACCCAATCTCCGGAAATAGGCTGATGTGACACAGAGGACTCTGTGTGTAAATCTCGCACCCATCCCAGACGCACGGTCATCAGCCCCGCCCCATCCATAGCATCCCTGGCATTAACCGCCAAATTCATCAGAATCTGATTCAGCTGTGTGGCATTCATTAAGACGCCGGGTAAGTCCTCATCAATCTGAGTTTCTATTTGCATACTGGCCGGCAATGTGGCTCTGAGCATTTTAATGTCTTCTTTCACCAAGAGACTCAAGTCTACAGGCTCCAGGTCCGCCGGATCATTTCGACTGAATGCCAACATTTGTGCGACCAGACTGGTGGCTCGCTCACTGGCCGTGTGAATATGCTCCAGGTAAGTAAGGAGTTTAGTCTCGTTTTTGTTCTTACAATATTCATGACCCAAACTGGTATAGCCGGTAATGATACCCAGCAGATTATTGAAATCATGGGCAATACCCCCCGTCAGATTACCAATGGACTCCATTTTATGAACCTGCTGCAACTCTCGCTGTAACCGCTGGCGTTCTGCATCGGCTTTTTTATGCTCAGTAATATCGTCGGAAACACCCAACAAATATTTGGGTTCTCCATCCTTACCGTAGATTGCCACTTTGCGGGTATGCAAGCTGCGAGTACCCTGAGGAGTATCGATCGGCTCGTCTGGAATGTCCTCCAACTCACCAGAGGCCAAAACCACGCGATCACGCCCGGTAAAAAAGTCGGCCTGTTCTTTGGGGAAAAAATCATAGTCATTTTTGCCAATGATTTGTTCCCGAGATATGCCTGTCAATCTTTCGCCGGCTCGATTAAACCGCGCATAACGCAATTCCTTTGCTTCTTTGAGAAAAATCATACTTGGCAGGTGGTCAATAATGTCCACCAGTTCTTTTTCCTGCTCAGAAAGCGCATCTTCGATTTTCTTACGCCCGGTAATATCGTATAGGATAACCAGATGTTCACCTTTATAGGTGTCACACAGGGGCGCCGCACTGGCCAGCACCGTGCGTATCGAGCCGTCCTTGCAGCAAATTTGTAATTCCAAGGGCTCAAACGGGGCCCCCGTACGTGCCGCGGTGTCCAAGTGTTCTCGCCAGCTGTCAATAACCCATTGACGATAGCTCTCATCGGGGTAAGCCTTGGGCCACCAATGCTCCAGGGTAGGTATATCCTCCAGGGTGTAGCCAAAAACCGCAATAAATGCCGGGTTCAAATAGGTAATGTCACCATCATCATCGTTTAGTGCGTATGGTACCGGGGAAGCGTCAATGACGTTATGAAATTTGGCTTGCTCCAGGTCCAGGAGCCTCTTTTCCAATCCGGCAATTTTTGTGTTGGCCTGTTCCAATGCCAGACGCAATGCTTCCTTTGTTTGTTCCTTCTCAGTCATTCGACTACCTTGGTGTTTACATTGCCTCAACAGATAAATTCTAGCAGCTCTATGAAAAAGCTCCTGCCAATAATTTCTAAAGCCGTCATTTTCCACTAAGCCGTCTTAGTAAAATCGGCTTGACACTTTTGGATCTGAACATTACAACTCCCCAAGTTTACAATGTTGCCAACATCGCAAAGCTACAACATAATGTTTTCATAAGGATCTGCCTTAAACCAGTCAGCTAAAAATCGCATCAGTGCACGTATACGACTGTTGTATTGCACATCACTGTGGCAAACAATCCAAAACTCCAAAACGGGCAATGGAACCCATTGCATCACCGGTACCAGTTCAGGCCAGAGTTTGGCCAAAGCCACATGCCCCCCCACAATCCCAGCTCCGGCCCTGGCCAAGTTAATTTGGGCCAGCAGATGGTCTGTACGTAAAGCAAAATTCTGACGCACCAGCGGAAAACCCAATTTTGCAGCCTCTTCGATGTACTCCGTACTTTCATCATATCCAATCATTGTGTGGCTCTGTAATTCTGCAATGGATTTTGGTTCTCCCAAGCGTTTGACATAGTCACGATGCGCGTAAAAGCCCAAAGGCATATCCGCTAAGCGCTGTGCCACCAAATCTGGCTGTGTGGGTCGAAACATACGCAAGGCAATATCCGCCTCTCGCTTACTCAAACTACTGACTTGATTGGAAATCACAATCTCTATTTGCACCCCCGGATGTTGCTCACGAAATTTCGCCAACGCTTTCGGTAACAAATAGATTCCCACGATTTCATTGGCACTAATTCGCACACTACCTTCCAGCACGGAAGACAATCCAGATGCCAGGCGGTTAAAATCATTAGCCGCGGTAGCCATACGGCTTGCTGCATCCACTAAGGATTGCCCCGATTCTGTGAGCTGCAAACCCCTTGTGGTACGTCTGAATAAATTTAAACCGCTACCTGACTCCAAGGCCTGGATATCCCGAGTTAAGGTGGGCTGAGAAACGCCCAACTGCCGGGCAGCGGCTGACAAACTGCCCTGCTCCGCAACCATAAGGAAGGAACGAATAAGGCTCCACTCTACGTTATTCATATTTGAATATCCTGTATAAGTTTTTATCTATTCTCTATTCATTATTCTATATCCATACTACACACAGTTTCAACGAACGAATCTTTGAAAAAGGAGATAACATATGAAAACGGCTTTGATATTAGGCATTTCCGGAAATTTTGGTTCCCATATGGCCCAGACCCTGGCTCGTCGGGGTTACGCTATCCGTACCCTGTTGAGACAGCCCACCCGCTTACCTGAACGTTTCCAGGGCGCTCAAGTCTTTCAAGGTGAGGTAGCCAACCTGGAACAACTACGTTGTGCTGCGGAAGGCGCACAAATTATTGTTTATGGCGTTAACCCTGCCAATTATCGTTGGGATGGGGTGGCCTTACCCTTGCTGGAGAATGCCGCTACCGTTGCCGAAGAAAACCAACTCACCCTGCTGTTTCCGGGTAATGTGTATGTTTTCGACCCCAAGGACGGTCCGGAATTTTCCGAAACCGCGGTCATGAAACCAAAGACCTCAAAAGGCCAAATTCGTCTCGCCATGGAGCGGCGATTGCAACAGGCCGGCGACAATGGAGCCCAGGTCATCGTCATGCGCATGGGAGATTTCATCAGTAACGATACCCGCAGTTCCTGGTTGGGGCATTTGCTTAAACCCACAAAAACGGGCTATCAAGTAATCGCCGCGGGCAGAACCGATCTGACCCACACCTGGGCCTATTTGCCGGACGCCGCAGCTGCCTGTGCCGACATATTGGAAATGCGTCAGCACCTACCGACACACAATGTATTCCACTTTCGAGGCCACCGCTTCAGCTTCGATGACTTGGCACAAACCGTAGAACAGCTCAGCGGTGTCAGGGTAAAACGCAATTCATTCCCCTGGTTGGTGCTGCGTCTGTTGGCACCGTTCAACACAGCCTTTAAAGGATTGGTGGAAATGCGTTACCTATGGCAACAGGAAGTCAATCTTGCTGAAGATGCACTGCAACGGGCTTTGGGCGGGCAAGTACCCCATACCCCACTGGCAGAGGCATTGGTGCAAACCGGTTTAACATGCCCTGTGGAATCCCCAGGCTACCGTGCAATGGCTCAATGAAATCTGTAAACAGGCGGAAGTATCATATACTTAATACAGTACTTCCGCTATTTGCTTCAGGAGAAAGTGTCTATGAGCATTCTCAACAATCGGGTCCAAATAGGCGCTAACTATGTAAAACAAGCTCCCTGGAAACACGTCATCGGAGTGCCTTTGATCTACTTGCCAATTCTAACCACCCTGCCCTTTGTACTCATAGGAGTAATATTGGTGAAGATCCACTTACACTATGTGGGTGGTATGAACATACGCTCTTATTGGGACTTTGTCCCTGCCTGGATTTCACATCGCTACCGTTACCACAACCAAATCGTTTACTCCACCGGTGCCCGCTGGTTCAATCTACGTGCCCTAAAGTGGTATTGGATCTTCAACTGCAAACTGTATTGCCCATTAAGCGTGGCGTTGTTTCGCTACTCGGCATATTTGGTAACTATCGTCGAAAACTGGTGGTGTCCCTTCGCCCATGACAAAAAAACCGAATACGCCCAGGGTGCCATCGACAAATCATACTGGCATTTATATGAAGCGGAACGGGAAAAATTACACCCGGATGATTTGAACAATCCAATTTGGAATGAAGCAGCAACATCTGCGGATACAAGTAGCGATGAAAACGGATTCTAATATCAGCCCAAACTCTGTCGCGCACCGAAAAACTTCTATTGCTAATAGTTAATAAAACCAAGCATAAAGTCTGCATGGTGAAATACGCAAGCTATTCCAGCCTAGCCGTCTACACGAATTGGGCAGAACGTTGAAGGTGCAAATCAATATTGATTGCGTAGGCACGAAACCATGCCCACGCAAGGACAGTACATCACTACCAAGTAAATTGCCAAATATCTCGCCCCGTACTCCCAATACGATCGGAACTAAAATACAAGGTACGATTGTCGTTGGAAATACTGGCACCGGTTTCTATCGCAAAAGTATTAATCGGAGAGACCAACACTTCCGGCGTCCCCCAAGCATCAGCGGTTGTAGCGCGTTTAGAAACCCAAATATCGTGCCCTCCCACACCTTGTAACCGTGGAGAATGAAAATAGAGAGCCAAACCGTCAGCCGAAACATCCGGTGCCACATCGAATTCGGCTGAGTTAACAACGGATACAGGTGTTGGTGCACCCCAAGGATCTGATGTGCCGGCGCGAGTTGACACATAAATATCAGCAGCCCCTAAACCGCCTGGCCTGTCCGAATGAAAATACAAAGCTAGACCATCAGTGGACAAACTGGGGCCACTCTCATCGTTTGCCGTATTAATACTAGCTCCAATCCCCACAGGACTTCCCCAAGGATCACTGACAGACGCCCTGGTTGAAACATATAGATCATTATTGCCGTTGCGATTTGAAGCGAAGATCAATGTCAGATTATCTTGTGACACGGTTGGTGCTCTATCATCAGCAGCACTGTTGATCGCCGCCCCCAAATTGACAGCACCACTCCAACCAGTTCCTGTAGTAGCGCGACTGGATACCCAAATATCAATACCTCCCTGACCACCCGCTCGGTTACTATGAAAATAGAGCGACAAATCATCCGAACTGATTTCAGGCCCCATGTCATCTGCGTTCGAATTAATCGATAGGCTTATTATCGCCCTGCGAACCGGCCAAACATAATACTGTACAGACTTTCCAGCCGCAGGCATCGCCCCGGCATACGGCAAAACTAGAGCACTGGAACCCACATGCACTGACCAGGCAGTACCGGGGAATATCCGGTATGTGGTGGAACTCCAATACTGATCACCAATATTACTAAAACCATTGCTGTACAACCATCCACTTAGCTGTGGATACGCAGTCATTTGGTTCTCAATATTAATAAGTGATTGCAGCTCGTTAACATTAGGCAAACTCCAGTCTCTATATCCCAAATAGGCTTCTGCATTCAACTTCGCCACGTAATCCAATGCCGTTTGCCATGAAACTTTACCGTCACCGCTGTTACCTTCGGTATCGAACGTGGGATCTCGAGTTGCCATCACATTGGCGTCAGGAGCCCAGATCAAACCCGTTAAGCTATCTGTAACCGTAGTACCGGCGCCGGTACTAAAACGAGGCTCGGGCCAATGTATACCCTGTTGATATTCGCCGTCTTGGCCGGTTCCGTCGCAGGAAATCATCGTGCCATCGAAGCTATAGCACTGTGTCTGAGCCGTTAACGGTACTTTGGCATACCCCATATTTCCTCCACGCACGGGCACAACTCCCATAAACGCGACAACTAACTCAGATTTATCCATGGGAAAAATATAACCGGAAACCATATTGACGACCCACGCAGCCGCGGAAACCGCATCTGCGCTAAAATAACTTGATGAAGACCAATAGGACGAAGCGTAGTTACTGAATCCATTGCTGTGTAACTCAACTGCGTTATCCGCTACGCCATAATTGATCAGGCTGCGCAGTTCGTTTCTATTAGGCAAGCGCCAATCGTTATAGCCAAGATAGGATTCTTCATTCAATTTGGCAACATACGCCAACGCCGCCTGCCAGGTCACAATACCGTCATCGGCAACACCTTCCCTATCATACCCCGGATCGCGAGAGGACATGATGTTCCCATCTGCCGGCCACACAATACCGGTGAGTGAGTCCACGACAGTACCATCGCCGTTGTTCATAAAGCGTGGCGTAAGAAACCCTGATCCCGAGCGATGTTCACCGTCTTGACCTGTACCGGCACATGCAATTGGATCACCATTACCATCAAAACATTCATTTTGCCCCGTTATCGGCAGATTAACTTGCTTGCCCCCATCATCATTTTCAATAATACCAAAAGCGACTGATCGACCTAATACGGCGCCACTCACGTTGGAAATGACAAACGGAACTATTTCATTTTGTTCCACATCAGTATCACCGCTGACACTTACGGCTACCGTAGTTTGGGTATTGCCTGCGTTAATGGTTGCCCTACCGGACACACCGGTATAATCGATCCCGTTGTCAGCCGAACCTATGCCGGTGGCAAAATCGAAACTAACGTCTCCGGCCAGAGGTTGATCCAGCGAAATAGTAAACACTAAATCTACCGGACCGGAATCACCCTCCAAGGCCCGGGTATTAGCCACGCTGACATCAGCGTCATCATTCAAGATTGTGGCAGTGATACTATTTGCGCTAAAACTTACCCCGGTTGCACCACTGAGCTGCAGCGTGAAGGTTTCGTCCTGCTCCACTACAATGTCGCCGTTAATATCTACACTAACAGCAGTCCAAAGCAGTTCTCCGGGATTAAAGCTAACGCTGCCGCTGACTGCTGTATAATCTTCGCCTGCCATTGCAGACCCGTTGACAGTAGTATAATCAAAGGAAACGGATTGCTGAGCTATGGCATACTCGGAATTGAGGTAGAAAACGACTTTCTTAGTACCGCCATCCCCCTCTTTCACTTGCACATCGGAAACACTGATTAAATGTGCATCATCATTAACAATCGTACCTGTTGCCGTACCGGCCAGCAATGTTGCGTTGGTTGATGGATTACTCAATGTAATTGTAAAAGTCTCATCCGCTTCAACAAAGCCATCACCCACAATACTCACTACTATCTGGCCTGTCGTCTGGCCCGCAGGGATAGTCAATGTACCGGAAGTGGATAGGAAATCCAAAGTCGCAAAAGCTGTGCCATTGTTCGTCCCGTAGTCTACACTGACATCCGCAGCTGACGGACTGCTGAGCGAAACCGTAAATATCATTTCACTTGAGCTACCGGTGCCCTCACTGACCGATACACTAGCAATGCTTAACCCGACTGATACCACACCATCATCATTCAGTATAGTTCCCGTCGCCTCCGCATCACTGATTGTTGCGCCGGAAGGGTTACTCAATACCACGATAAAGGTCTCATCCCCTTCTACTTCCGCATCGCCATTGACACTGACGGTAATCGTTGTGGACGTCTCACCGGCAGCAATGGTTGCGATATCAGAAACAGTAACAAAATCACTGGCGCTCAAGGCCACTCCATCCACAGTGACATATTCCAGGCTTACTGGAAGGGAGGAAACTGAACCGAGACTTACCGTAAAAATCAGATTGGTAGTACCACTGTTGCCCTCTGCCACACTGGCGTCGCTTATGGACACACTGGGCAAGGGATCATCATTTAGAATTGTACCGGTTACCACAGTGTTGGCTAAAGTGGCACCTGAAACATTGCTGAAATTCAAGGTAAGGGTTTCATCGCCCTCATACATTGAATCCCCTACTACCGCAACATTAATCTCACCACCGGTCATGCCTGCATCGATCGTTAAGGTACCCGCAACTCCAGCATAATCCTCTCCGGCGGTCGCCGTTCCGTCTGACGTGGCGTAATCTACGGTAACAGCAGAATCCGACATCTTACTCAGACTGACGGAAAAAGTAAGCTGCGTACCTGTTTCTCCTTCACTGACCGAAACATCTGTTATCGACAATACAGGGATACTATCGCTGGATTGCCCTGCGGAATCACCACCCCCACCGCAAGCAGACAACGCGAAAAAAGATAATAACACTAGAAACTTATAGATTTTTTTCATACCCACCGATTCCCATTATTGTTATCCCGCGATTATAAACGGGTACATTGACGAAAACCAGCGTCAAAAAATGAACCAGCGAACCAGATTAAATTGAAGTTGTTGTTACACAGCCCCCATCGACGCTGAATATTATTACATCCGCAGCTGAATCCATTGGATATCACACTACTCTTCCCTATGTGCGGATTTCAATACTCGAGCATAAAATTAGCGATAGAGATTCAAAAGCTGGGATTTACCAGCGAAAGGTAAACGAATAGACTAGACAAAAACCAATTCGAAAAGGATTCCTCATGACAGAACTGTCGTTGAATGACGTGGAACTGGAAGAATGGAATATTCGTTCCTGCAAGTCGATCAATCCTAAATTTGACACCCTGTCATTGAATAATGAGGGAAAAAAGGAAATTGACACCCACCAGTTAAAGCATCACCTCGCCGGTATAAAAGGTATCAATAATATTAAGTCGCTGGTTCTAGAATACAGTTCTTTGCTTAAAGACCTTTCCTTTTTGGAGGCACTACCCAAGCTGGAAACACTGGATCTTTATGGTTGGAAGTTGCTCAACTTGGACGGCCTGGAATTTTTCCAAAACGGTCGATATATCGCCATCGACACGGGTAAAAACACACGCCGAAAAATAGATAAGATCGCCGCCACCAACATTGGAAAACTCAACTTGCGCTATGCCCACCCGGGTGACTCGGAAGCCATCCGCCATTGTCACACTCTCAACAGCCTATCCCTGTCAAGCTGTCCGGCGTTATCACTCAAATTATGGAAAAACGTACCGCTCGAATACATGAGTTTATCCGGTGGAAATATAGACATTCTGAGCAGTACGGCTCACATACCCACACTATCATTCCTACAGATCCATGGCTGTACAAAACTGCAACACCTGAAAGGGAACAACAGCAACATCACCAGACTGATTATCCAATCCTGCAGTCGACTGGACTTAAGAGACATTAAGAGCTTTAGTAATGTGGAAGCAGTGGATATTGTCAGCGTCAAAAAACCTATTCCCCTATCAATTTTTTCCAAACTAAGAAAATTAACACATCTGGACCTGCATAATTGCAAAGTCGATCTTGATGTCATGAGCCTCAAAAAGAAAAACCTGAAAGAAATAGCTATTTACACTTTAAAAAAACCGGAAGGAATCAAACTCAGTCAAGCCAACCCCGACGTGGTTGTTACCAACGCCTGTTGGTCGTATAAAAATGGCCTTGCTTATGTGGAACAAGGCTGAAACAACACTTAGTTACATAATGAGCTACAAATCCATGTAATAGGCAATCATACGTTTTCGTGTTTTGGCATCCGGCAAGCCGCCAAATCCGGCTTGCATATTGTCCTGCATGTGATGCACTTTTGTGGTGGCTGGAATAGTACAGCTCACGGCCGGGTGGGAGATGATAAATTTCAGAAAAAATTGTCCCCAGGATTGACAATCAAACTCTTCGACCCATGGCGGAACACGCTCGCCACGAACTCTGGAAAACAGACTGCCGCGTTGGTAAGGACGATTTACGATAACTGCTACACCGCGATCGGCGGCAAGGGGCAACAACCGTTGTTCAACTTCTCTGTCTACTATGTTGTAACTCAACTGCACGAAGTCAAACGATTCTTTTTGTAAAATAGTTTCCAACTGCGGATGATACCGACCGTGAGAAGTGGTAATTCCAATATAACGGATCTTACCCTCTTCCTTCATACGCTTTATGGTTTTAAGATGCACGTTCCAATCGCGCAGGTTATGAATTTGCATCAAATCAAATCGTTTCACACCCCAGAGAAAGCGAGACTGTTCCATTTGCTCTTTGCCTTGTTGTTCCCCGTCGATCCAAACTTTGGTGGCGGAAAAAAACTCCTGCTCCTTCGGTATGAGTTTAAGCAAGGTACCGACCACTTTTTCCGAGGAACCGTACATAGGTGAGGAGTCAATCAGCGTACCTCCACCTTCAAAAAAGGCCTGCATGACTTTGAGTAAATTATCGTAACCACTGCGGTCATACCCCATATCATGACCCAAATCAAAGGTACGGGACGTACCCAATCCAATAACGGGTAGTTTCTCACCGCTGGAAGGAATAATCTTGCGGATAACTGCTGGAGCGGCTTTAGAGTGATTATTGGATTTTCGTCTGGAGGCGGCCCGGGATTGCCCACCTGCCAAAGGCAACATCGACGCTGTTGTCGCAGCCAGTAACCGTTTTAAAAATAAACGTCGTTGCAATTCAGAGTTTTTGATTTTTCTATTCATGGCAAGCCCCTTTACCCAAAGTCTGCTGTGCAATCTCACCTTGGCGCCGCCCCAGTCGATATGCCACTACAGCCCAAACCAAAGCCAGGGGTACTGCCAAAAATGCGATATTCGATAAAGATAAACCGGCACTTTTCAATCCGGTATAAACCCAGGAACTCACCGCATCACCGCCTCGATAGACGGCAGTATCGATAAAATTTTTTGCCTTGTATTTGGACTCTCGGTCGAGCACTACATAGAGCATTTCCCTGGCCGGTCGCATTATAGCATAGTTACCTGCCCGCCTGACGACCTGCACCACTATCAACAAACCCAACTGCGGCATCAAGCCCAATAGAAACAAACCTGCAGCCAACAGCAAAGGCACTAAAGCCAAGGTCCGGCTTAAACCGAATCGATTAACCAAACGACCGGTGAAAAAAACCTGAAATGCTAATGTGAGTCCATTGACCGCCAGATCTATAGCGGCGAACACGGCGGTTCGCTGATCCGAATCACTAAAAGCATCTTTGACTATTTGTGCTTGCTGAAAATACAAAAAAGTGGACAGTGTGGTATACAACAATATGAGCAAACAAATGCCCAGCAAATAGGGCGACGATAATACCAAACGAATGCCTGCCAGCAGTCCGCCATGCATAGGTTCTTCGCATTCAAAGCCCGGAGACTGACCTCGGGGCTGAGTTTGCGGCTGATCTTCATACCACCGTATCAGCTTTTTCATACAAAATACGGAAGCCAATAGCAGAACTGCGGATATCAATAATAAATGGGTTTTCCCTAAATGCATCACCAACACACTGGTAATCAAGGGACCACATACCGCACCCAGGGAACCGCCGGCGGCAATCAACCCAAACAGTCTTTTGCTTTGGGTGTCGCTGTATAAGTCCACCATCAGACTCCAGAACACAGACACCACAAACAAGTTAAACACACTAACCCAAACAAAAAAGGCTCGCGCCGTCCATACGGGCTCGATACCCAAAAACAACAAGAAGAAGAAAAGTAGAATGTTTAGACAGAAAAAATAGTAGGCAACGGGTAGAAGTCGTTTACGTGGAAAACGGGAGCATAGCCAACCAAATAGGGGCACCACTGCCAACATGACCACAAAGGTGGCACTGAACAACCACTGCAATTGGTCTACGCCACCTTGCACACCCATTTCGTCGCGAATTGGCCGAATAATGTAATAACTGCAAAGCAGGCAAAAAAAGTACAAAAATGACCAAGCCACAGCACGCCGCTCTTGAGGGTGGATACGCGTCAGTTTATCCCATAATTCCAACGCCGTGGTCATGTCATGCCCGTATATAGAAACGCCATTCCTGCGGCTGCTGTTTACGTCGAACCATAAACTGCAATACCGCAGTCTTTCTACCATGTACCCAAGCATCGCCGGCGTAAGTCACCGCACAGCGGCGAGAGCTGTTTTCGAAACGAACCCGGTTATACTCGCTACGGTTGTATGGATAACCTTTGGTTTTTAAGTGCTCACAAAACCGTTTGGCGTCTTCCTGGTGCCTTCGGTGAGTATGGGGCCAGTAGCATTCGGCGTACTGATCGAAGAGCGCATAAGCATCCGCCCCAAGCCCTTCTATGGTAAGCGGAATCCATTTAGCCACTTCTCGCAAACGTTTTCGAATCAGTATAGCGGCTTGAATGTTGAGCTGATCTGCCCGTAGCTGCAACAACATTTTTTGCTCGGATTCCGGCAAGGACCATAACGGCAACACAGACAGCGGGTTTTCTACAAATCTTTGACGTAAATCGCGGTCTGACAGTAACACCGCCAAGGCGCCAACTGCACTGTCAGGAGCATCAAGCGGCATCGTTCTGTGTCCATCCCAAGCATTGCTGCAGCTGTAGAATTTCTGTTTGTATTTGATCCGCTGCAGGTATGTTGTTGTCGCGCTCGATTATGATACTTTGCACCTGGCAGTACTCCACTACCGTTTGGGTAAATTCATACAATTCCCACTGAATATCTTGGGAGTGGGAATCGTAAAACACACCTTGCTCATTGGCATATCCCACAATATGCAATTGTTGAATCACATCCGGGTTGATCTGATGCAACCATTGCCGGACATCAAAATTGTGATTGCGGCTGTTAACATAAGCATTGGTGACATCCAGAAGTAAACCGCAGCCGGCCTTTTCGCACAAGCGATTGATAAACTCCGGTTCAGTCAGGGTTCCTGGAATATGCAAATGACTGGTGATATTTTCTAATATCACCGGCTTATCACATGCCTGGGCCAATTCTTGGGTATGATCCACCATCAACGCCAGTGTGGCTTCGGTGTAGGGAATGGGATTCAGATGCCCCAAGTCAACGTGTCCACTGCGAGTAAAAGCAATATGCTCACTTACCCATAAAGGGTCCGCTTGTCGGCAGACGTGTACGAATTGTTGCAGATAGGTTTGATCAAGTGGACCGGGCGTTCCCAACGATAGGCCCAAGCCGTGTAGCATCAGCGGATAGCGCCCTTTTAATAGTTGCAAGGTGTCGGGATCATCAAAAAAGTGTTCCGCGGTGATTTCCAGGCATTGTATCTCCGCCGGCCGACTCAATATCCATTGCGCTAAGGGACGTCGATATCCCACGCCAATGCATTGGGAAATCTTAACCGCGTTTGACTCGTTCACTGTTGTCAATCCGTTACCGCCTCAATAGCTACTATTACCTTTTCACCCACAGCCACCGCATCCGCCTCCACCACCGCAACCGCTGCAGCTACTGCAGCTACTGCAATTACCGCCAAACCAACTGCCGTCTCCGGATTTGGAGGCACGAAAAAACATGAAGATGCCGCCGACACCCATCATAAAAAACATAAAATCAAACCTGGACATACCCACCGCACTGGCATCCACATATCGGAGCACACCTATAGCCTCGAAAGCGATAAAACCTAACCACGTAATGTGGGGATTGCCATCCAACTTTCTACGTACCATAAGTACGGTAACAAACAAAATTATGAACACAAAAAAGTACGACAACAAAAACTCCGGACCACGCATATGCCGGACAGCATCACGCACAAACAACACGAACAGGAAACAAACAAACAACCCCACCAACCAAACCACAGAGGGATTGCCACGATTGTCCTCTTCTATGGTAAAGTGAGTATTGACCAAAGCCGGTTTCGCGGCCGCATCTGTCTTGTGGTCAGTACCCGGCCCTCCTTCCTTGAGGGCCTTGCCAAATTTAAAATTTCGATCACAATTACCACAGTTGATGGTTTTATCCGCCGGGGTAGTGCTCGGAAAAACTTGTGAAGTCAGGCAAACCGGACAACGAACTATTGCGGTGTCGGCCATTGCGCCTCCACCCATGTAATCACGTGATGCAACAAATTGAATAAGTTGCCGTGAATCGCCGGAATTTGATCCTTTGACAAGCGCTCTCCATTGGATTTTAGTTCCAATAACCGCTGCAGGATGGAAGCGTCTACGGCAAAGTGCTTTTCAATAATAGCAATACGTTGGGAAAAGTCAGTTGCAAACTCCACTTTTTCCAAGCGTAAGACTTCGCTGATATCGATAAAAACCGCCGCGTAAGTTTTGCGCAAATAATAAGCATATTGCTGTGGCTTATGACGCAAAAAAATGTAGTTGTGGACACAGCGCAGGCGCAAATTGCGCAAAGATTGTTCACAAATAAAGCGCAAACGCTCATCCGATATGCTCAATTCTTGAAAAGGATCTGTTCCATATAACAACCGATAATTCCGGGCAATACTGCGAAACTTAATCGCAAAAGCTTGAAAACTGCGTTCCATTCCGCGTCGACCAATGATAAACAAGTCCACTTTGACCTTGCCATCCAGACAATCCGCAATGGCGCTGTGAGCTTCCGGCGTGGATTCGTTAAGAATTATGAGAAAATTGATATCAGAATGGCCTCGTACCACATTGCCACGTACGGCGCTGCCGTACACAATGCAGGAATAGAGATTTCCCCCCAACAAACGCGGTAATTTGTCCGCCAGACGATCCAAAGCCTGTTTATAATCCACCGGTAGAGTGGGCATTGACTCTCCCTTGAGCTTTTCGCTGTTTGATATTGTAGGTTTGAAATTGCAATAAATAGATAAAGTTATATACCGAAGCCTTTTGAATGTCCAATTCACACCGAAAATGGGCTACAATTCGCCTTTCTTTGTTCTATATCGAGGAACGTATGAGAGTCACCATGTTTGCAGCCATGGGCCTACTATTCTCCGCAATCTCCACTCAGGTTTTGGCGGATGAGTTTGAAACCCTGTTCAAGAAAAAATATAAAGAAGAAAACTTACCCGAACTGCGTCTGTCTATGACTGACCGTTTGAAAGCCAAAGGCTTAAACCAGAAACAAATCGAAAAAGAGATGGCCACCGCTGCTGAAAAAGGCGCGAATTGCCGCTTTAAGGTGTTTCAAGCTTATGGCAAGAAATACCGCCAAGTCGCCCACAAAGCGATGTTGGATGGAGCATCTACAGAAGACGCCACCTTTGAAGTCACTGACGCTTTGTCTCAAGCCGTCGCGGATGGAAAACTACCTCAGCGGGAATACAGTCGCCGTATGATCAAAGCCATGGAACTCTACAACGCCTGCGTATTAAAAAACAAATTGATCCACCGTTAACACCGGAACCGCCTATTCTTGCTTGAGAGTCTGCCAGGTTTCATCGGCGGACTCCATCAAGGGCTTCACCTTGCCTTGCCACTGTTCTCGACCGTATTGAGAAAAGTACAAGTACAATTTCCCATCGATGATGCTCCAGTTATTGGGATCGGCGCCAATTTTATGGCCATCGGCCAAACCATTGGAACAATAGCCACCATACTGAGGTGCATATTGTTCCGGGTTACTTTTAAACATTCTCAGTGCATCCGCATCGACAAAAAGCCAGATGGCACCACCCCATTGAAACTGAAATTTCTCAGAACCTTTAAGCGGTTTTTGCTGGGTGAAATAGGCCGTCACATCATACCCGTCAATGGCTATACCGCCTCTGGATTTATGTATGTCCCGAACTCCATCAGCAGCAATCGCTGCTACGCCATGAAATATGCAGATACTCAATAAACAACGTAGAATCGATTTCATAATAGCTCCAGACTTGGATTTCAGAAAATCACAAAAAACCGTTCAAAATTTTACCCTTTGCCCTTGTTTCAGTTCTTGCATGGAGTAATGCGTACCGCGCCAGTCCACACCACCGTTGCGGATACATTGAAAAGCAGACCACAGCAACATAGCACTCAACAATACCAAACCCAAAGGTAAAGCCAACAAGTACGCAGACTCCCAGCGGCTGAGCCGAACAAAACTCAAAGCAAACCAAACGTGCACACAGAGCGCCAGGCCTGCCAGCCCCTGCAACACCGGTTCCGGGGAAAACAGAGCCAACCATGGCGCCGCAATAAGCAACCAGGTTAAAAACACCTGCACTAACACTCGCGAAACCTGATAGCGAGCCCCCGCGCCAAAGATGTTTTTCTCCAACCCCTTAAACATAGCCCGCAAACTGGGGTACCAATCCAGCGACAATTCCTCTTCCGCCATTGCAAAATGGGTCTGACCCCCGGCATTTTGCAACATTAACCCCAACCCCACGTCATCTACCACTTCCAAACGCAGCCATTCAAATCCCGGGGTCCGATCAAAGGTCGCTTTTTTCACCAGATTAAATGCCCCAATTCCGACCGGCGGTCGAAACTTATGCCGGTGATTTATCACGCCACCGCGACTACCCACAAAAAACATGACCCCAAACGTGGTCACCGCCAATTGCAACCAAAAGTTGTTCATCTGCATTCGGGGCACCATGGCCAAGTGATCAATGCCTCTATCCACAGAATAGGCGATGGCCTTGCGCAAAACATCTCCATGAAAATGGATGTCGGCATCGGTAAATAAAATCCAGTCGCCCTCGGCATGTTGCATGCCACAATGCATCGCATGAACTTTGCCCAACCAACCGGGTGGTAGTTCCTCAATATGAATCGCTCTGACCCGATCGTCCGTCGCTGCCAAGCCATCTATAATCGCTCCCGTATTGTCGCTGGAACGATCATTCACTAAAACAAGTTGGAGCTGCGGATAATCCTGCGCCAACAAACTACGGACCGCCTGCTCAATATGCGCCCCTTCATTACAGGCCGGAACAATAATACTCAGGCGCGGCCAGGATTGTGGCTCAGAAACCTGTTGGCGATGAAAAGTGGTGAGATGTTTTCCTACCCACATGAGATACAGAAACAGGAGTATCCAAAGTACGCATAGGCAAGCTATTACAAGCATGAAAAAAACCTTCTCACTTTGTCTTGAATGTCTCGTATAGAGAAACTGCGCTTGTCAAACACGCTTTGTTCCGCAACTTTGCCGCGCCACTTGTGAATGGCACAGTATAAGCATTATTATATCGGCACGTTGCAAAGATTCGAGAATATTATGGTTCGCAAGATTGTTGTTTATGCTTTATTTACTTTTGTGTCACTCAGCAGTTCCGCCATTGAGACGACCCAAACAATAGCGTTACAAAACCTGGGGTTGGGAACCTATTATGTCAATGTAGGATTACCGGGTGTACCAAAAACGCCATTTATGCTGGACACAGGATCCGGCTATGCCACGATCAATGAGTCCACCCTAGCCATCCTAAAACAAAACAAACAAGCGCAGTTTGTGAAAGAAATACATGGCATCTTGGCCAATGGCAAAAAAACCGTGGTTCCCATTTGGTCGGTTTCGCGGTTGATATTGAATGATATTTGCGTGCTGAAAAATATAGAAGTAGCTGTTTTTCCAGGAAAAACTCGACAGATTTTGGGTTTGAGCGCATTAAAGGCCGTGGCGCCTTTGCAGATTTCCTTTGACCCGCCGGTCCTGACCCTACACCAATGTATTCAAACTTAATTCGAAAACAAAACCGGGCTGAACCCCGGTTTTGTTTTGTGGACAACATCAACGACTAATTTCGGCACCTATATTGACCTGGTCGTCATCTTCGTCAGTTACATAGGCTGGAGCGATTTCAAAGGCACTGAATTCTGATATTTCCAATAGACCGTCGGCATTCTTATCGACCTCAGCCCACCGTCGCAGTAATTCCAATTGACCTTCCGCTTCCGTGACACTCACTAAACCATCGCGATCGGTATCCATTGCATCAAATTCCGTTTGAATATCTCCTGCCATGGCAACTGATGGAAACACCAAAGCCAGACCCGCCAACAGCGAAAGTGCTTTCATGACTCACCTCCGAGGACAGTGTTAAGCCATTCTCCTTATTCTAACCTCCCTCGTTTTATGCCCCATGGAATGCAGTCTTATACTATTAAATTAGGCCTGCTCAAGCCCTGAGTCAAGTCAAACGAGAAAGATCTTTTCTACTTATAATACAGCTCAGTACATAACTATTTCCATTTTCTCAGCGAGTTTTGCCAATCCGCTACCGGCGTTTTCCCCAGCGCAATATATCGACCCACCTCATTTTCGTACCAACCGGTATCATGGCGCAGGGGTTCCACACTGTACCCCCACCAGGCACCGGACTGGTCCTGAGCGATCCAGTTTACCCAGTCGGGAACAATACTGTCATGCCATTGTGAAGTCATGATCGAGTTTCCAAATTGAGAAGTCTGTAACAATTTCACACTAGTATGTGCACTATAATTCATGCAGGGACCGTAGTGAAAGTAGTAACGCTTGGCATGGATTATGCGGGATGCCTGAACCTGTCTTTAATACATCACTGCAGGTTCAAATAATCCATGCAGGAGGACAAACCTATGTCACTGGTAAATAAATTGTTGGAAGGTAAAGAACTCTGGAACGTCTCCCCAAATGATACTGTCTTTGAGGCCATTCGCTTGATGGATGAAAAAGGTACCGGCGCACTTATGGTCGTAGATGCAGGTAAATTGGTGGGCATAATCTCAGAACGGGACTATGCACGTAAAGTGATCTTGAAAGACAAATCGTCAAAAAATACCTTGGTAAAAGAGATTATGACCAGCCGAGTCGTGGTCGCTAATCCCGACCAAGCAGCCAATGAAATTCTGGCTGTAATGCACCACAATCACATTCGACATTTGCCGGTTAAAGACAAAGACAAGCTCTTGGGAATGGTTTCCATGGAAGATGTGGTCAGCGATATCATTCATGACCAGAAAGACAAAATCAAGGAATTGGAGCACTATGTGACCTGGGAAGAAGCATACTAGCTCATCCACGGGTTTTGCTCCAGTCGCTACTTCCAGAGTAAATCCGCGACCGATGCTACTCAGCGTTTTTCGATAAGCGCCGAATCAATCATTTGTCGCAGTCTTTCTCTACAATCTGTGATAACGCAGGAATCGGCATGCTTACATGTCAGCTGTATATCACGGACGACATCGTCGTCCACATCCAGCAAACAAACCAGAGCAATTTCCTCTTTCTCCTTGTCCGTCCGAGCCTGGCTGAGCAAACTGACGGTATCGCATCCTTCAACAAATCGTTTTTTTGCGTAATAACTGATGTGTTCAAAATCATAATTTCCCATACAACCGGGAACAGGACAATTCATTTCTCCCCCTCTGCTTCGACCGCCGGCCGAATACCACCTTACAAAGGAATACTAAAGAACCAGAAACATCTGACTAATTTACTAAGGTTTTCATAAATCAAATCGTTAATCAGAGATACTTAATAAGTATATTGCTTCTAACAAAAAAATCCATACCCTTTTGGGATATTTAAGAATAAGTGCTACTCCACTGTCAGCGTTTTGCGCATAAGCATCAACTCGTTCTCCAAACCTTCCGGTATGCGCTGCCCCTGATTAGTATAGGTAATACGCATATAATTTTCATATTCGGCCAAACAGCGTTTAGCGTATGGATGTTCGGGGTATTGCAGCACGCAATGCTTTAAATATAAATCGGAAAGTGAAAAATAATATTGATACGCAACCGAACGGTCCGCCACAGCCAACCAGTACAACAAAACCGGCACCTCATGGGCTCCGGGATTACTATTTAAATACTGGTACATTCGTCCGCGCAACCATAAGCGCATCACATCCAATTGAGCGCTGCCGGCTGCAGGTTCGTCGCTATTTTCCAGAGGCCCCAACAAGCGCCCCACCTCAGCCATCATCGCAGGGAAACCCAATACGGTCTTAGCACCGTCAGCACCATTGCGTTGAACCAGTCGCTGCAAACCACGTATCCAACCTTCCAGTTCCGACAGAGTTTCCGGTGTATGTTGTTTCAGGGTCCGATAGGGTTTAAGCAAATCCAATAGCGCTTGAGCTTCACTATTGACTTGAATATATATGGTCACCATGCGCTGTAGTGGCTGAATCAATTCCCACTCGGTTTTACGACTTTTGCTTTTCAAATATTTATCATAATACTTTGTCGCAGTGGCATACTCGCGAGTCATATAGCTAAACTCAGCATAGTCCATATCGGAAACAAAGTGATGGCGTGATACACCGTAAAACAAAGTACGTAATGTATTGTCCTGGGTATGGCAAGAACTGCAAATCTCCCCTAAAGCGTACAATTGTCTACGGGTAAACTCCATGTCATCCTTGTTAAAGTGATAGCGTAAATTACCCAGATACATGGAAATAAATTCGTAGGAAACCTGGTAGCCGTCGGGCAAGTCTTGCACGTAGGGTCTGGCTTGAAGGAACAGTTGCGACATTTCGGACAGATCGCCATCTATTCTTTGTATTTCCGGCCCCTGTAATTCTCTACGCGCTACGATCAGCGGATACAGATCCAACATGATTTTGCCCACGCGTTTCATGATGTGATTTAAGCTGGGTTGCTTCAAACTGGCTGTACCAGTGTCTTGGGCTGCCGAGAAAGTCGGGGTACACCCGAAGAAACATACACACAAAAATAAATGAAAGTTTGTTTTAATGAAAGCTTGCAACATCCTGTAAACCTGTTGGGAACGATGAATTAGTGATTATAGCTGATTCGGAGAATCGACATCTTGCAATATACCGGGACTATCGACATTGATACAGCGTATTCGTTTTTTATGAGCTCGTAAAATTTCCCGCCCTCCAACATCCCCTTGCAATTGTAACAACGCTTGTTGATAAATCCTGGAAAAACCCACCGGATGCCCCCCTTGGCCATGATATTGCGGTTGCGCGATAGCAGCGCCATCACGCAACGCCTCAGCTACCTGACCATAAACCCCCGCAGGAATATAGGGCATATCACCCAAAGCCAAGACCCAACCTGATGCATCCACAAAATACTCGATGCCACAACGTATGGCGGCACTCATGCCCTCCGACGCCATTGGATTGGATACCCATGGATATCGATTTTTTTGTAACACAGCCTGCACTGCAGTATCGTCATCGCGGACCACGACCACCGCATCAGGAACGGCAGCAAACAAATGTTTGGCGCACCGTTCCACCATGGTCTGCGTTTCGCCATTTTCATCCTTGAAGGGGTACATTAGTTTACAAGCGCCAAAACGCCGACTAAAACCCGAGGCAAGCAGTACCGCGGCAACGGCTGTGGTGTGGCTCATAAAACAACGCTGTTACGCAGGGCGGTAATCTGTGCCATGATCGCTACCGCAATTTCCGGTGGGGTATGACTGCCGATGGGCAATCCGACGGGAGCATGCAGGCGCTGCAATTGCTCTGGCGTCACCCCCAATTGCAGCAAGCGCTCGCGGCGTTGTTCACTACTACGGTGAGAACCCAAGGCACCCACGTAGAACAAATCCAGGCTCAATGCATTCATTAAAGCCATGTCATCCAATTTAGGGTCATGGGTCAATGCCAGAAGTAAACTGCGACCATGAACTGACAACTGGTTGACCGCATCATCCGGCATCAGTTTTATTAGCGAGACCCCGGCCATGTCCCATTCATCGGCTTCATCTCGAGGGTCACAAACACACACTTCATACCCCAACATGATGGCAATGGCCGCAGTATACTGAGATAACTGCCCTGCGCCGATCAGCAACAACTGCCAGCCCGGGCCAAAGACCTTGACCACTTCATTGTCCGAATAATGGAACTCCGCTGCCGTGGGACGATGCAAGCTGATTTCACCCGTATGTAAACACAGTCGTCGGGCCACCTGCTCCCCAGCCTCTACTTTATCCAACAGAATTCGCAATTGCGCCGCGCTTTGTAGAATCTCCACGACCAGTTCCAACCTTCCACCGCAAGGCAAACCAAATCGCACTGCATCTTCACGATTAACACCATAATTGATTAGTGTAGGAAACGGACCCGACAACTCACCACGGCCATAGCGTTGAACTAAATCGGTTTCGACACAACCGCCCGACACCGATCCCTGAAAGTGACCGTCTTTACGCATTATGAGCAAAGAACCCTTGGGTCGAGGTGAAGAACCCCAGGTTTTTACGACCGTGACCAAGGCCACCTCCAAGCCCAGGTCTAAGCACCGGATGGCTTCCTGCAAAACTTCCCGGTCAGTATCGCTTAACGACATATGCAAGAAATCAGGACAAACTGGACCTGTCTCTGACCCGGAACAATTCATCCACATCCAGTACAGCCACAATTCCGTCGCCCTGGGATTCCGTACCGGCATGGTTCAATATGGGATTGATAACGTCGTTGACTTCATGTTCGCTGACAAATATTTCCAATTTCACATTTTCCTCCAGGGTATCCCGGGTAAAGGTATTAACGTATTCGCCATACCCCCGAATCCGGGTCACGGTTACGCCGGGAATGCTGGCGTCGCGCAAAGCTTCGATCACCTGATTCAATTGGCTTTCCCGAATAATAGCCACTACGCATTTGGTTTTCATACTCCCCCCAATGTTTCATTAATTTCTGTCAAGCGACTGTCTTTAAAGCGGTTTTTCTCCCACGGTGTGAATCAATTCAACATTGAACCAAATCCCCTCGTCGGTTACCAATTGTCCCACCTCCGCCAAATGTTCCGCCTTAAACTGTTCCAGCTTTTGTTCCGGCACCTGCTGCACAAAACCTCGGTACCCTGCCCACCATACCACGTCCCACCAGGCATTTGCATCGGGGAAAAAATATCCCACCTGGCTGCGCTTATGGCGAATATTGACCAAATCAGCGCTGCTGTACAATTCTCCATTTAAAGATTCGTTTTGCACTCGGGTCCAGGACAAGGTGGGTACCTCGACATCGTACAGCGCCAATCGATCCCGGATCATCTCCGTCATTGGCGACATGCTACCTGCCGCAAAATGAGTCGTCAGCAAACGCCCTCCCGGTTTAAGACGGCTCGCCAGCAGACGCATAAGGTATTGCATGTCCTCGACGAAAAACACACCAAAGGAGGAGTTTATGACATCGAAATGGTTTTCCGGAAAATCCAGTCGCGACATATCCATTTGCTGAAACTCAATATTTTCCAGCTTTAGGGAATGGGCTCTTTCTCTGGCCTTTTGCAACATGCCTTCCGATAAGTCGATCCCCCTCACACCGCCCTTGGGGACTCTCGCCGCAAACTGTACCGTCGCCAAGCCGGTTCCGGCTGCCGCATCCAGTACTTGCTCATCGCCTTTCAAATCCAGCAAGCCAGGCAACCGTTCCGCAGCAGTCTGAAAAAAACGCAATGCGCCTTGACCATAATTTGAGCAAACTGTATCGAACGTTTGTCGAATGAATTGAATGCGTTTTTCGTCTTCCATTCGTACCCCTTCACTCCTTTTCAAGACGTCAGTTTAGCAATACCCGGAGGTGCTGCAAACAGTGTGTTACACACTGAAACTTTGACTCTCGGAAATATATGGCTTCTTTCTTGGGTTCTCGAGCGTTTTGTAGAGGTCGCGACGATGCAGCAAGGACACCAAAACAAAACTAATAACCATAAGCAAATACCAGGAACCCAGCTTTTGCAGTGACACGGGTGCCCAACCCAGACGTTGATTGGGGTACTGCCAAATCATGGCAAAAGTGGAAATATTTTCCGCCAGCCAGATAAACAAGGCGACCAGAAAAAAACCCAACAGCAACGGCATCCAACGTTCTTTGTGTAACACGGTAAAATGAATTCGGGTCTTCGAATACATAAGAACAATGGCAACAAACAATAGATAGCGGATATCCACTATAAAATGTTGTGTGAAAAAGTTCGTATAAATCAAAATTGAGACCAGTAAGGTCTGCCAAAGTGGTGGGTAGTGACTGAAGCGAAACCGGAAAGCCTTCCATACTCGCGCCATATAACTACCTACAGCGCTATACATAAACCCGGCAAACAAAGGAACATTATACAGATAGAAATAACCACTACCGGGATAAACCCAGGAGCCAATGGCTTCCGAAGTTTTGAATAACTCCATACCCGTGGCGATCCCATGAAACAGTAATATCATTGCTGCTTCCTGGGGTGACTCCAGACGGTAAACCAACAGCAAACCCTGGATACTTAATGCGGCAAGAAACAAAAAATCGTATCGTGCCAACGTATCCAATGGGTACCAAACCTTGGTCCCTAAAATCAAGGCCAGCAGCAACGCTGCAAATAAACAGGCCCACGCCTGCTTAAGACCGAACACTAGAAATTCAAAGGAATAGGCGGCCCAGTGCCTATCACCCAGGATAGCCGGCCCGGTTTCATACAGCCACTGTCGTATCAACATCTTCTTTGCCTCTTTGGTTTACCCTAATGAGGTAATCCTAAAAGGCAAATATGACGATTTTGTGCAATTAATCCGGAAATCCTAAGCAAATGCCTAGATTTTTCGCAATCCCCGATTAAATCCGCCGAAACGACCATCCAAATCTGCAATGGTTCTTTCTTTGCGCGCGTCCCAATCCTGAAATTCCTGAGCGTTAATCACTTCACCCAAGTGGGCTTCCAGAATTTTGGACAAATCGATTTTCAGATTTTTTGCTTTAAGAGCCAGATCCTTGTTGATACGTATATGGACCCATTTTTTGTGTTTAGGTTTATTATTATCGTTACTCTGTGTACTCACACTACCCTCCCCAAGATATGCACCACTGAATCGTTTTCCTTTCGCTTCGCATCTATCTTGCCCGCGTTCCAAACATAACACGAAAAAAGTACCACTTACCAGAACTAGCATTACATAATTCACAACAGCATAGACATTTGTAAAACTCATCGACACAATGATGGGAAAACAAAACAGGCTTAATCATTCTGTTCAGCTTTGATTCAGAAAAGTACTTAGGGGTAAGAACATCCTAGGGAGCATACATTGAGCGAAATAAAATCGAAAACCAATAAACGACTAAACTGGTATGATGTAATCCTTTTACAGAATTGCCTGAAACCAGTGACTCAATTATCGCAGAGAACTCATCAACCAGTTTCCTATTCCACTCATGTCCATTAAAACCATTCTAAACTACCTCCCCATTTCCCCTCTCCTTGACACAGCGGGGCAACCCAACACCAAACAACTTCACGCCTTAGGAGCGGAGGGATATCGCTGCGTCATCAATCTGGCCATGCACAACAGTGATAACGCGGTAGCGGAGGAAGCGCAAATTCTACAATCGAACGGTATTTCGTATCACCACATTCCCGTGCCCTTCGATGCGCCTCAGCTGGATCAGTTCCACCAATTTTGTGACATTATGCGAACCAATGCCAACTGCAAAACCCTGGTGCATTGCGCGCTTAATATGCGTGTCAGTGTTTTTGTGGCTCTGTATCGCATTCACGAACAGCAGTATCCTTTACAACAAGCTTGGGAGGATATACGCCAAATTTGGGAACCCGATGCAGTGTGGAGCCAATTTATGGAAACTGTGCTGGAACTTCACCCTCATGTCTAAAACATCAATGCCTGCAATCCAACGATACACTGCCTTGCTATTACTATGCTTGGCGGTACCCGGTAACGGTGCGGATAAAATTCGAATTGCAGTTGCCAGTAACTTCGTCGCATGCATGAAAAACCTGGACACCGTATATGTCAAACAATCACAGCAACAAACCTTGCTGTCTTTTGCCTCCACTGGAAAACACTATGCACAAATCATCAACGGCGCCCCCTTTGATGTTTTTCTGGCGGCCGATGTACAACGCCCACAAATACTGGAACAAAAAGGCTATGCCGTTCGAGGCTCACGTTTCACCTATGCCTTGGGCCAATTGGTCTTATGGAGTCCGATGAAGTCTGTGGACGACAATACTCTGCAGCACGGGCACTACAGGCGTTTGGCCATCGCCAATCCCCGCTTGGCGCCCTATGGACAAGCCGCCATGGAGGCTTTGAAAAACTTAAAACTGGAATTAAAACCTTCGCAATTGGTACGAGGAGAAAACATCAACCAGGCTTATCAATATGTTCTAAGTGGCAATGCTGATCTGGGTTTACTGGCATACTCTCAAATCAAACCCCAAATCAAACCCCAAATCAAATCCCAACTCAAACCACTTATCGCAAAAACCGACTATTGGCTGTTGCCGGATGATTTATACCAGTCTATCGAACAACAGGCCATACAACTCCAGGAGGGAGAAGCCGCTAGTGCGTTCATGAAGTTTCTTCGTTCCGCGACCGCCAGGGATATTATTCAGGACTGCGGTTACCGAGCGCCTTAGAGCCCCTTCAAGTCAGCAGCCCTCCCGGTGTACACGTGCTGCCTTGAGGCAGCTGGGCTGCCAGTACTACATACCGTTGGCTCCCCCCTGTTTGCAGTGCATTGAAGGGATAGCAGGTAATGAGCATTAGCTCTTCACCGGAAGACTCAGAGGAAACCCACAAAGCGTTACGTACATCGATTACCCGACGTTTCTCCACCGAGTAGAGCACATCAGGTCTGGCGGGCCGCTGCAGACACAACACATCACCGTCACGTAAATCCTGTACAAATCGAAAATGAGTATCCCTGTGGGCACTGATCACAGTAAATCCCGGCATTTGCTCCGATTGCACCAGGCCGGGGGCAAAAGCCAGGCTGTTCCCCTGATTTCCGGCCAAAACAATAAGATCCTGATCCAGTCGCTGTACACGCAGGCGCGCCACCGGTCGAGTATCGGCCCATGGCCAGGGTTTATGTCGGTTATCACCGGCCGCCAGGTTTTTTTCCCAGGCTTGTTGCAGCAACACCTGCGCCAGTTGCGCCTTCAGTGGAATATACACCGCCTTGGCAGTAAGCCCCAGCCCTGCAATCAGCAGAGCCAGCACGGCAAATTTGTACGGTTTAGAATTAAGCATGACAACCTCTCTTCTCTATCCTCTGCTTGCGTACAGACAATCCAAGCATTCCCAGAGCGCAGATCAGCAACAACAGTCCCAGCCCTAACTGCAGTTCATATTCAGCGGCAGTACGGGGCATGGCACCAAAAATCTTTTCGTATTGTTGACCCTGGGGTAGATTGCCGGCCACATCTGTTCGCTTCAATGACTCGTCCGCAGGCCGAACCGGCGTAACATCAACAGCCACCAGACTGGTGTAGCGACTGACCAAGTGATGCTTCAGCGCCACGTCCACAACTTGCTGACGAATACTATCCTTGTCTTCGCCGTCACTGAGGCTATCCATTAAGCTTGCAATTTTCCGGCGAGCCCAGTGTACCGCCACGCCGCTGTCGTCTGCGCCTTGACGGTTATCCAGGTTCACTTTCCAGTGCTGTTGTCCTTGTTTGCCTTTTATCACCAGACTTTGTTCCTGAGCGGTAGAGCGCAACACCAGCATGATGGGCTCACCGGCGTAGAGATCGGGTATACGCTGGGGAAACTGCTCCACTGCCGCCGTTGCATTCGCCCCGTCAAACTCCACCCGAATATCCGCCATCACCGGTGTTTCCAATTTACTGAACAAATTGGACATTTTTTCTTGCACCTCATTTAAATCGCCAATATAGGTAAACGTACCACGCCCAAACTGCGCTGCTTTCGTCATGAAAAAGCTGTTGGGCGCAGAACCAATACCCACGGTAAACAAGCGACTGCTGCCCAAGTGCTGTTTTATCAGAGTAAACAAGGCCCGTTCATTGCCCACACTGCCATCGGTAAGAAAAATGACCTGACGTACTCTGGAAGAATGTTCTACGTTTTGTTGCAAAGCCGCACGTAAGGCAGACGCCATTTCGGTACCACCCCCGGCTTGCAATGAACGCACATAATTTTTAGCCGTTTCAAGATTGGCATAGTCGGCGGGCACCGCCGCGGGAAACAAGCTGTCCGTGGTGGAATTGAACTGAATTACGTTAAACCAGTCCTGAGAACGCAGGCGGGACAGAGCCAGCAACAAAGACTGCCGCGCCTGTTCTATGGACGTACCCCCCATGGAACCGGACGTATCAATAATGTAGATGACTTCTTTACCCAATACCGTGGTTTGAACCTGCAAGTTCGGAGGCATAACCATCAACATCTGATAGGTCTCACCCTCTTTTTGTTGAGTAAACAAAGCGGCACGGGGCTCTTTGCCCGGTTTCGGCGTCCATGTCAATTCAAAGTCTCGATCGGAAGGTACGGTTCCAGCCGCCAAAGACACTTGGTAGTGTCCCACCCCCAGCCGTTGCGCCGTTACCGGGTGATAACGGCTCTTTACCTCTTGCAGAGGAAAACCGCTGTTCAATTCAATCGCCAGGCTGACCGGGTTCACCTGACCCTCGACAGGACGAACCACCGGGGGGGTAATGGCTGAGGCATCCCCAACCTGGTCCGTGTTCAAGGCCCAACCGTTTCCCTGGGTTTGCAGTTGCTCTTCAGTGTAGGTGGGCCGGCCGGGAATATACCGGGGCGTAATAGCCATTGGGAATCGCAGCGCAAAACGGCCTTGGTCATAACGCAAGGTTTGCTGGTATTCGATAGTCACCGTCAATGACTCACCCGGTGCTATATTCGCCACCGAATTGGTGAACATATTGGGTCGTTGTTGCTCGACCAGCGCAGCCTTCTGACCCCGGGATTTTGCTTGTTCATAAACGCGACGCGCCTGCTCTCGTTCTTTGATAAGGCCCTGGATAATCCGTTCTCCCACAATCATGTTCATATGATCGACGGCCGCATCTTCAGGCAAGGGGAAGACATACACCCCTTCCACCCATTGGTCAGTGCTATTGGTAAATTTCTGCTCCACCACACAACGAGCTATGAGCCCGGTAACGGACATACTCACTTTGGTCTCCAATGTAGGCGCCATGAAGTAACGGTCACCGTCACCGCGAAACAAAAACTGTCCTTGTTTCACTTCATTCATGCTGGTTTCCGGCAAATCAAATAGCGTCGCGGCAACGCTTTGCCAACTCAACAGCAACAACGCCCATGCCATACACCAGCTATAGGGGGAAAGGAATAGGAACTTGTTTTTCATAACTACCTCTACTCAACTGTCTGGACCCGGCGCACGCCGGATTAATTGCTCCTTGGAATACGTATTTCAGTGTAAAAGTCATATGTGACGATTCCGTGCAGGAGATTGGGAAATTACTCGCAAATCCCCGGCCCGGTTAACATATGGCACCAACCGCTGCACTGGAGCTATTAATAAGTAAACAACTCATCTGTGACATCATCCGGTGTGAATTCTGATGTTTAAGGGTTCAATTGTGACCAAATGTGGCAAAGCTATGTTGAACTGTCCCACCCCGTCCCTTTGTGCTAATTTATTGATATCATGAAAAAATCAAAAATCGGATCAATCCATGTTTAGCCCGGCAGACGTGACAGCCTTAGTGCTGACCCTGCAACTGGCCGGTGTCAGCACTCTGATTCTATTGCTACTGGGTACTCCCCTGGCCTGGTGGTTAAGTCAAACCCAATGGCGCTTCAAGTTCCTATTGGAAGCGATGATCGCCCTGCCACTGGTTCTGCCACCTACCGTGCTGGGGTTTTATCTATTGCTGGCACTGGGTCCCCATGGGCCTTTGGGAGGACTCATGGTGGCGCTGGGTGCCCAACCCTTGGCATTCAGTTTTACCGGCTTAGTCATTGGCTCCGTGTTTTATTCCCTGCCCTTTGTGGTGCAGCCCTTGCAGGATGCTTTTGCAAGACTGGGCTCCAGACCATTGGAAGTGGCTGCGACTTTGCGCGCCTCCCCTCTGGATCGTTTTTTCACGGTCGCAGTCCCCCTGGCCAGACCCGGTTTTATCACGGCGATGGTATTGGGCTTCGCCCATACAGTGGGTGAATTCGGTGTAGTCTTGATGATTGGCGGCAATATACCGGGCGAAACCCAAGTGGTGTCCATTGCCATATATGATCATGTGGAAAGCATGGACTACTCCCACGCCCACAACCTATCAGCGCTGCTATTGCTTATGTCTTTCGCAATGTTGGTGACTGTGTACACCTTGAACCGGCGCTTTCGAATGGCTCAGGTATAATCCGATATGGAAATCCAAATTCACCTGCAACTGCGTCGTGATCACTTCCGCCGTGATATTGATATCCAACTTCCAGGTAATGGTATCAGCGCAGTTTTTGGACCTTCCGGCTGCGGTAAAACCACACTGTTACGTGCCATTGCCGGTTTGGACCGTCACCGTGGAAATTTATCCGTGGGAGGACAGGTCTGGCAGGATGATTCCACCTTTTTGCCCACCCATCAGCGTCCTTTGGCCTATGTATTTCAGGAAGCCAGTTTGTTTCAACACCTAAATGTACAACAAAACCTGGAATACGGCTTAAAACGAATAGCGCCGGGACAACGCAAAATCTCTCTGGAACAATGCATAACTCTATTAGGCATAGAACCGCTACGCTCCCGCCGGCCGCAACAATTATCCGGCGGAGAAACCCAGCGCGTTGCCATCGCCAGAGCTTTGGCGGTGAGCCCACAACTGTTGTTAATGGATGAGCCGCTCACGGCCCTGGACTCTCAACGTAAACAGGAGATACTGCCGTACATAGAGTCATTGCAACAGGAACTCGACATTCCCGTGATTTACGTAAGCCACTCTGCGGACGAAGTTGCACGGCTGGCGGATACTCTGGTTTTGTTGGATCAACAAACACAAATCTACGGTCCTATTCAGGATATGCTAACCCGTTTGGACCTGCCCTTGGCACATCAGCCCGACGCCGAAGCATTAATCCAAGCCACTGTTGCGGAGCACGATCAACAATTCCAACTCACTTATCTGGACTGTCCTGCAGGCCGCTTCAGTGTGGCACACAAACACCTCGCCCCGGGCACCCAGGTACGCCTGCGCATCGCTGCCCGCGATGTGAGTATCACCCTGGAACAACAAAGCAACACCAGCATACTCAATATTTTCCCGGCCACTATCGAAGCCATGCAGGACGAAGGACCTGCACAGGTCATGCTACGTTTAAATCTAAACGGTGTTTTGCTGCTGGCGCGTATCACTCGAAAATCTGCAACAACGTTGCAGTTGAGCCAAGGTAAAAAGGTATATGCACAGGCCAAGAGCGTGGCTTTACTGGCTTAAATAGGCCTTATGATATTGTCGCAATCAAACGCTCATAGGCATGCGCTTGTTTGATCAAACCATTAAACTGAAATATCTCCACCAGTTTGTGATACGCCTCGGGTGAAATCTCCGTATTGTAGCTCCAGCATCCCATGGCTTTATAAGTATCTATGGTATGGCGCAGTACTTCGGTATCGGTGTCACGAAAGAACCCGCCTTGTTTGAGCTGCTGAGCCAATATCAAAGCCTCGGTGTCCACCACATAAGTGCGCCCTTGTTGATACGCCCGCATGAAGGCTTTAGCCATATCGGTCCGTAACCATTCCCGGGTACAACACAAACTGCTGAATGCGACCGGACCAATGGCTGCACCGATGCTGGCAACAATATGCCCCACACCATCCTGCTCCAGTTGTTGCGGTGCCGGTCCCTGCTGATGCACATAATCTCCGCGACCTTCCCGAAAGGCTTTATCCATCGCCGCTACATCACCGGCATCGATAACCTTTAACGTATTAAAATCCACGTTGTGCTGGTGGAGTAGATACTTGAGCATGGCCAGGGGCTGGAACAAATGATCCACCAACACCTCCTTACCCGCCAGATCGCCCCATTGGAACTGCGGTTGCGGCTGTCGGCCTGCCAGGAAAAAACCATCACGCTCGTTGATCTGGGCAAAATGCACAATGGGGCTTTCCTCGCCGCGTTCCAATACTTCAAAACCCGTGGCCACCGCCGATTGCGCCAGGTGAAACTCACCGGACAGTAATCGCTCCGGTACACTTTGTCCCGGCTGAACAGGGTCGTAGACATAATCCAGGCCTTGCCGATTTAAAAACCCACCCACCATAGTGATGAGCAAAGGGCTGTAAAATGCCGAATGGCGCAAAGCGGTGATGCGGATTTGGGTCATGGCGCTACCGTTCCTTTTGATGGATAATTTCCCAATTGATGAGTACAGAGTTTAGCATTTAATACCTACTAAAAAACCCACCATCCCGTAGACTGGATTAGCGCAGCGTAATCCGGTAGCAGTCTTTACTATAACCACATACTCTATCAAGCAACAGGTCGTGGTGAATGCGCACCTCGCGCCCGCGTGGGCACAAAGAGCGTGCCCACCCTTCAAAAACTACTGCAAAAGGATTAATACAAGCTGCTGATTGCAGCCACTGTGGTAATTTTCTATGGTACATATTCTATGGTAGACAAAAGCCATTGCATAATTCATAACCACCATAAAAACAAAACCTCAATATGACATTGCGCTGATTTATGCATACACTTGTGGCAATCATTCAAAACCGGATAAACATGCCATGGCCGAACACAGCCAATTTCGACTGATAATGCAACGACGTTTCGGTCCGTTTTTTCTTACCCAATTGCTGGGTGCCTTTAACGATAATGTGTATAAAAACGCCTTGATGGTGTTGCTGGCTTTTCAGGGTGCCGCCATGATCGAGATGGACAGCAACACCTTACTTAATTTATGTGCCGGTTTGTTCATACTGCCATTTTTTCTGTTTTCCGCCAGTGCCGGCCAACTGGCGGACAAGTACGAAAAATCCAAACTCATCCGTCTGATCAAACTACTGGAAATTTTTATCATGACCGGCGCAGCTTTGGCCTTTTATTTTAAAAGCGTCTTTTGGCTTATCGGTCTGCTGTTTTTGATGGGTTTGCAATCCACTCTATTCGGCCCGGTAAAATACAGCATACTGCCACAACACTTGCGTGATACGGAACTGGTGGGCGGCAATGCCTTGGTGGAAAGCGGTACCTTTGTAGCCATATTACTGGGCACCATTGCCGGAGGTATTTTGGTGGGTTACGGTGACGTTGGCCTGTACCTGGTATCGGCCGTGGTGATTGCGGTGGCTGTTTTCGGCTACATCAGCAGTTATTACATCCCCAGCTCAGCCCCTGCCGATGCCGGTTTGAAAATCAACTGGAACCCTATCACTGAAACCTGGAGCACCTACAAATTTGCTCGACAAAACCGCTCAGTATTTCTATCGATTCTGGGTGTATCCTGGTTCTGGTTTTTCGGAGCTATCTACCTCACCCAAATCCCCAACTACAGCAAGCTCATTCTGGGCGGTAACGAGCAAGTGGTCACGCTGTTGCTGGCCACTTTCTCAATCGGTATAGGCCTGGGATCTTTATTGTGTGAACGCCTTTCCGGTCACAAAGTGGAATTGGGTCTGGTGCCCTTTGGCTCTATCGGCCTGACACTGTTCTCCGTGGATTTGTATTTCGCCGCGCCACAGGCAATGGGATTGGGAAAGGAGTTGGTGAATGCCACCACGTTCCTGGCTATGGACGGCAGTTGGCGCATCTTATTTGACATAGCGGCCATGGGTATATTTGGCGGCTTCTACGTAGTACCCTTGTATGCCATCATTCAGCAACGCTGCGCCGCCAGTCATCGCTCCCGCATTATTGCCGGCAATAATATTCTTAACGCTTTTTTCCTGGTAGGTTCCTCCCTGTTGGCCACCGTATTTCTCAGCCACTGGAATTTTTCCATACCGGAGTTGTTCCTAGCAGTGGCGGCATTGAACGCCATCGTGGCTATCTATATCTACAGTTTATTACCCGAATTTCTCATGCGTTTTATCGTCTGGGTTCTGATTCACACCGTCTACCGTGTCGACGAGAAAGGTTTGGAAAACATCCCCGACGAAGGCGCGGCTGTGCTGGTATGCAACCATGTAAGTCTGGTTGATGCCCTGGTGATCGCCGGTTGCATCCGTCGCCCGGTACGGTTTGTCATGTACTACAAGATTTTTCAAATTTCTCTATTGAGTTTTGTGTTTAAAACCGCCAAAGCCATCCCTATCGCCGGCATTAAAGAAAATCCACAACTGATGGAGAAAGCCTTTGACGAAATCAGTGCTGCACTGCGCCAGGGGGAACTGGTGTGCATCTTCCCGGAAGGCAAACTCAGCAGCGACGGCAGCATCAACACCTTTCGCCCCGGCGTGGAACGCATTCTGGAAAGAGATTCGGTACCGGTGTACCCCATGGCCTTGCGCGGCCTGTGGGGCAGTTTTTTCAGCCGCAAAGACGGCAGCGCCATGGGGACCATTCCCAAACGCTTCTGGTCCAAAATTGCCTTTGTCGTTGGCAATCCGGTGGCCGCCTCTGCGGCTACGGCTCCCGCCTTGGAGCTGGAAGTGAAACACCTTCGCGGGGACTGGCAGTAACCTTGTCGGTTTGTGCGATGGTGCACGCTCGCAAATAAAGAAACCTCTCAAGTCGTCGATAAGCTTATAAAGCAACAACTTCCTTGACGACGATTCCAAAACGAGAGGTTTTGAACTATGGCTCCACGCGCAACCTGGACGGGTCACTTAAAAATTTCCTTAATTAACATCCCGGTAAAACTCTACACGGCGGTAAGCACCAGCAGCAGCCGAGTCAAACTCAATATGTTGCATGGCGATTGCCTGCAACGAGTGAAACAGTTTTACCAGTGCCCGGAACACGGTCCGGTGGAACGCAGCGATATTGTCAAAGGCTACGAATTCGAAAAAGGTAAATATCTGGAAATCGACGATAGCACTTTAAAAAACATTCGCCTGGAGACCACCAAAATCATTGAAATCGTCTCCTTTGTGAACAAATCCCAGATCGATCCCATTTATTTCAACTCCCACTACTATATGGCTCCCGATGCCGTGGGCGAAGAAGCCTATCGGGTATTCAAGGAAACCCTTGATCGCAATGAAAAAATTGCCATCGGCCGAGTGGTCATGAGCGGTCGGGAACACACCGTACGCATCGCCCCCAAAGACAAAGGACTCAGCCTCACCACCCTGCACTTTGCCAAGGAAGTGCGCAAAACCGACGCCTATTTTGAAGACATCAAAACCTCCGAAGTACCCAAAGAACAGGTGGATATGTTCTCGCAACTGATCAACGGCATGGCGGCGGAGGTGGACCCCACCAATCTGGTGGACCGTTACGAAGAAGCGCTGGTGGAAGTCATTAAAGCCAAAATCGAAGGTCGCGAACCCGAGGTGCAAGTGGAAACCGAGGCAGCCAAAACCGTGGACTTTATGGAAGCTCTGCGCGCCAGTGTGGCCGCAGAAAACATTCCCAAAAAGCCCGCTGCGGAAGCCGAAGCCGACAAAGACAGCAAGACCGGATAAGCGGCGTTCGCCATGCTCGACCCTATTGAGCCCATGCTGGCCCAGGCCCGAGCCGAGGCCTTTGACGACGATCGCTATTTGTTTGAAATCAAATGGGATGGCACCCGAGCCCTGTGCTACACCGGCAACGGCGACAAAACCTGGCGCATACGCAATCGCCGCGGTATCTGGATAGAAACTCGCTACCCGGAATTGGCGGAACTGGCGACATTGCCGGCAGACACCATTATCGATGGCGAAATTGTGGTTTTGGACAATGGCCAACCCTCCTTTCCCAAACTGCAACAACGCGACGGCCTCAGCGATCCGCTGCGCATCGAACTGTTGAGCCAAAGCATGCCCGTGACCTTTGTGGCCTTTGATATACTGGCGCTGCAAGGCCGGGACTTGCGCGCGACCCCGCTGCAACAACGCCGGGAGCAGTTGAAGACCCTGTTGCAAGCCCATGAATTTAAACATGTTCTCCATTCAGAATACATTATTGGTAAGGGCATTCCCTACTTTGCTCAAATCGAAAAAGTGCAATGGGAAGGGGTTATGGCCAAACGCCTGAACAGTACCTATCAAGCGGGTAAACGCTCCGATGACTGGCTTAAAATCAAAGTCAGCCACATGGACGACTTTTGGATCATGGGCTATTCGCAAAGAGACAATAAGGAACCCTTCGTCTCCGCCTTGGCGGTAGGTACCGAAGAAAACGGCCAATGGCGTTATTTCGCCAAAGTGGGCAGCGGCTTTAACGAAGCGCAACGGGCCGCCCTGTTTGAGCACTTAGGCCAAATCCCCGCTCACAACTACCATTTACGGGATGTGCCAGCAGAAATTCGCTGGATTGAACCGCGCCTGCGCGCCAGGATAAAATACCTGGAAATCACCCAGGACCAACGTTTGCGGTCTCCTGTATTTGAATGCTTTGTGAATGACTGAACCCGAAAAATCCCTTCAAAATCAAACGGTCGTCTTTACCGGCAAACTGGCCTGCTGCAACCGCCAACAGGCGCAGCAATGGGTCCAAGCCGCCGGTGCTCGCTGCGTGGGTGCCGTGTCCAAAAAAACCTCTTTAGTGGTGGTGGGCATGCTGGGCTTTCCCGTGCTCAAGGATGGCACCATTAGCAAAACCCTGGCTCAAGCGGAGCAGCTGCAGCAGCAAGGGCTTGATTTAGAAATCATTTCTGAAACCGTGTTACTGGAACGCCTGGGTCGCAAACCGGCTCAAGTCAGCCAAAACGGCTCTATGGAGCTAGCGGCTGCGGCTAAATTGCTACAGGTAACAGAAACGGATATACGCCGTTGGGAGCAATTCGGGCTGGTACGGCTGCAACAGGGCAAAGTTTCGTTCCAGGATCTGGTATCCCTACGCAATATCGCCCAGCTACTAAAGCAGGGTTTAAATATTGAAAGCATCAACCGCACTCTGCATGCGCTGCAAACCTTGATTCCCGATTTACAACGCCCATTGGCCCAGGCAAGGCTGTTGCAGCACGGCGATCAGTCCCTATTGGTGGAACTGCAGGGCGTGACAATGAACAGCAGCGGTCAGTTGTTACTGGATTTTGATGCTGCCGAAGCAGCGGATCAAGCACCCAAAACCAAAGCCATAGCTCCCCAAGTCCCAGCCCCTGGCAAGCATACAACGCTTGCGGATACAGCCTTACCCCAAGCGGAACAGCACCGGCGACAACAGGACTACGCCCAAGCCATAGAACACTACCGCCACCACCTGCAGCAGCATGAAAACGATGCCCTGGCCTGGTACAACCTGGGCTACTGCCTGGATGAAACCGGCGAATTACTGCAAGCCGCCCACGCCTTCGAACAAGCCATTGCCCTGCAACACGACTACACCGACGCCATTTTCAACCTGGCGCGCTGCTATGAGCGCCTGCACCAGCACCAAAACGCCCTGCCTCACTGGAAACGCTATGTGGAGCTGGATGGTAAAAGTGAATGGGGCAAAATCGCGCGGCGGTTTATTCATTACGGTTAACCCCCCTTTACCGTCCAGCTCTCGCTTCCGCCTTTCGGTTTCTCCGTACACAACAAGCACCATCACTTATTATTATGGAAACATCAAATAGCTTAAAGAATGGCCTTTTTATTGCATTCTTTTTATAGCCTTAGTAGATAAGCCAAATTTGGCGTCTATACTATCCAAGGAAGATTCATCTTATTATTCTAGAAGGGGTTTGTAACACATGGTCAACTTCCGCAAGTTGTTTAGCTCTGAAACAATTACCAGCCATTCCATGTTTTCCAACATCAGCAAAGACAGTCCCTATCAAATTCTGGCACCGGGTACGGAGATCATTTACGATGTTAATTTGATCAAGCAACTGACCGCGGAACACGACTCCATGCTGGCCACATTGCATAAAGTGGTCAATGCCATTGATAGTGGTGATTACAAAAAAATGCGCAAAAAACTGAAGTTTTTTCTATCCATCTTCAACGATCACACCCTGAAAGAGTACAGCAAGCTTTATGTGTTTTTAGATTATATTTACCGCGGCGAGCGAGAAAATCACCGAATCGTTATGTACTTTCGTCAGGAAATGAACGAAATAGGTAAAACCGTGCGCACCTATGCCAATTACTGGGTTGATCGCGGCGTTGACCATCTCACTATTGAAGATTTTAACTACCAAACCAAATACATCTCTGACTTGCTCACCACCCGCATCGAGGCGGAAGAAGAGCAGTTATATGAACTTTATAACAAAGCCCCCAGCCGAATTTTGCGCTCCAGGATTTGGAATCATTAATCCTGTGTAGTTTAGCAAAGGTGGGTTGCTAACCCACCCTTGCACACATCGTCCCCCGTAACCGTAGACAGGATTAGCGCAGCGTAATCCGGTAGCAGACTTTAATATAACCACATACCCTATCAAGCAACAGGTCATTGGTGAAGGCACACCTTTCGCCCGCGTGGGCACAAAGGGCGTGCCCACTCTACATAAACAAACTGAGGAAAAACTCTCTGCGCACTACGACGATTTCGCCATCCAAAACCACCAGACGATTAAGGCGATCAGACCCAACCCTGCGATATTTACTAACACACTCATGTAGGTTCTCCCGGTTTGAACCAACGCAGGCGGTTGGCATTGCTGACGACCGTAACGGATGACAAGGCCATGGCCGCCCCCGCGATCATGGGGTTCAACAACAAACCCATCACGGGATACAACACACCGGCAGCGATAGGTATACCCAAGGTGTTGTAAACGAAGGCACCAAATAGATTTTGTTTGATATTACGCACGGTGGCTTGCGAAATAGCGATGGCATCCACCACGCCGTGCAAGGAACCGCGCATTAAGGTAATGTCGGCGCTTTCAATGGCCACATCGGTTCCCGTGCCAATAGCAAAACCCACATCGGCTCGAGCCAATGCCGGAGCATCGTTGATACCGTCTCCCACCATACCCACGATCTGACCACGGCTTTGCAACAGCGCCACCTTATTGGCTTTGTCTTGGGGCAGCACTTCAGCAATGACTTCATCGATACCCACTTCTTTGGCCACGGCCTGGGCGGTGACAATATTGTCCCCGGTAAGCAATACCACGTTCAAACCCTGACGATGCATACGTGCTATCGCCGCCCTGGAATCCTGCTTTATCGGGTCTGCCACACTGATAAGCCCCAGCAACCGCTCCTGTACCGCCAAAAACATGGGAGTCTCTGCCTTTTGCGTCAACTCTTTTGCCTTTGCATCCAAGGCGTCCAAGCTAATATTAAAACCACTCATAAACTTACGGTTACCCAACATCACCGATTGAGTTCCCACACGCGCCATGACGCCCTGCCCTGCGATGGCGGTGAAGTCACTGATCCCTTCCAAAGCCAGTTGCCGCTCCTTAGCTGCATTGACGATGGCTTCCGCCAGCGGGTGCTCTGATGCTGTTTCCAATGCTGCGGCTAAACTCAAAACTTGATCTTCTTTTGCATCTCCCACCGCGAGCACTTGGGTAACACTGGGCTTGCCTTCGGTGACCGTGCCGGTCTTGTCCAACACAATGGTCGTTAACCGGCCCGCCTGTTGCAGCGCATCTCCATTACGAATCAAGGTACCGAACTCTGCCGCCTTACCAACACCGGCCATAATAGAGATCGGCGTCGCCAAACCCAAGGCACAAGGACACGCGATGATCAATACGGTCATAGCTGTGATAATGGCATAAGTCACCGGCTGAGCAACGCCGGAAAAATTAAACCAAATAAGAAAAGTCAACACGGCAACAATGAGGACACTGGGCACAAACACCGCAGCGACTTTATCCACCAGACGACCAATGGCCGGTTTGGATGACTGCGCCGTACGTACCATCTCGATAATCTGTGATAAGGCGGTATCTTTACCGATTCGTTTGGCTTGAAATAAAAAACTGCCGGTTTTGTTGATGGTACCTGCGGAAACCGCATCACCCGCTTGTTTTTGTACCGGTACCGGCTCACCGCTTAACATGGACTCATCCACACTGGAATGTCCGTCAATAACCACACCATCCACGGCTATGCGTTCGCCCGGACGCACTCGCAGAGTTTCGTCCAGCCCCACCTCCTCGATAGGCACATCGGTTTCCACACCGTCACGCAACACCCGTGCGGTTTTGGGTTGCAGACCGATTAGGCGTTTAATTGCCTGTGAGGTTTTACCCCGAGCCCGCATTTCCAAGGCGGAACCGAAATTGATCAAAGCGATGATAATGGCAGCCGCTTCAAAGTAGGCATGCTGAGCCGTAGGGGGAACCAACTGGGGAAACGCCAGAATGATCATAGAATAGGCCCAGGCCGTGCCCGTACCCAGAGCAATCAGCGTATCCATATTGGCGTTGTGATTGCGGGCGGATTTCCAGGCTCCGGTAAAGAAGTGACCACCGGAATACACCAGGACCCCCACCGTTAACAATCCGACCACCAACCAAAAGCCTCTCCCGGCGAGCGTCTCAAACGTCGGCAGTAAGCCGGACATACCCAATACAAACTGAGGCACACCTAGCACCGCTGCGGCTGCCGCTTTTTTCAAAAGGCTGCGGTAATAAGCCATTTCCACTGCTTCTTTTTCAGTCTCGTCAGCAGCACTTTTCAATTCTGCGGCATCGTAGCCGGCGGCTCTGACGGCATCAATAATTGCCTGCACTGCCGCATCGCCCTCTACCATAGCCGTGTGCTCGGCAAAATTGACACTCACGGCCGACACACCTTGCACCGAACGCATAGCATCCTCTACGGCGGCGACACAGCCGGCACAACTCATGCCGGAAACGGATAATCGTGTAGGGTTGGCTTGTGATGACATAATAACCTCTGGCTGAATCGCTTATAGGCAAACTATAGAGTATGCGGCGTAAATTGTTTTACAGCATTATTTGGTGTTGTTGCAGAATTTACACTTTATCCAATGGTTGACGATGCTTGGCGTCTTTGAGACGTTTAAAATGTGTGGGGGTCAAGCCGGTTACCTTCTTAAACTGACTGCTCAAATGAGCCACGCTGCTGTATCCCAGTTGATCGGCGATCTGAGTCAACGTTAGCTCATCGTATACCAGCAATTCCTTAGCCCGCTCAATTTTCTGCTTGATATGATAGTGCTCAATGGTGGTACCTTCCACCGAGGAAAACAAATTACTCAGGTAGTTATAATCGTGATGCAGGCGTTTTTTCAGGTAATCGGACAGTTTAATTTTTTCCAGCGCCTGCTCGTTATGAACCAAGCGGATAATCTCGGACTTAATGCTTTCGATGAGCTGTGTTTTCTTATCATTAACCAGTGCAAATCCCAAGGGCTCTATTTGTTGCTGCAAGTCCTGTAATTGTTGGTCTGTAAGGTCATTTGCAAACTCCAACAACCCCAGGTCAATGACAGCGGGAGATAAACCCAACTGTTCCACCACATTGCCGATGACCAGCTTACAACGATCACAAACCATGTTTTTAATGTAGACCTTCAAATCCCTGCCTTTTGTTTGCACAACAAAACTGTCCCATTTTGAAACAGCCAGGCAAAACTGGCAAGGTATATAAGGCAGGCGCAGGATTGGGTTACGCGACGTGTCTCATACCCCGGGAGTTGTAGCGTTGTTCAGTGTTGTGTAATGCCGACTGTAGAGCACACCGGAACTCCATCATTTCCTCAATGACACTTACAACCAGGACGACTAACTACAGGTTCACAGTGGCACTGTACGACGTGACCTCATTATGGATATTCCCTTAGCCGGTCTTTGGCTGATTCGCTTCAGCCTCACAACCATCGCTAACCCTCACAACCACCCGGGGCACGAGTTTTCTCTAAATCACAGCATTCAAAACAACTTCCGTGTTGCAATTGGAATTCCGTATCAAAATTATTCGGGCCCTCCCTGTCCCCTCTATATTACTAATTCTATTTGCTTTTTACCGGGATATATTGATCTGAGTCAATGGGATCTCAAGGCAGTTCACAACATAACAAAATTCGAATTATTCTGTTGAACAGGCTACCTAATAGACCTATTTAAGTCTGCTATTATTATATATAAATTTATTAGCTCTATTTTGGTTTGTTATTAACATTAATTTACAACAGACTTTTTTTAGACTATTATTTATTAATACATATTTTTGTATACTTTTTTAAGACTATTATATGGATTACTATTCTCTTTCCGACAAAGCCATAGAAAAACAGCTGGGCCAACGCCTGCGTGCCCTGCGTTTGCGCAACAACATTACCCAACAGGAGCTGGCCCAATCCACCAACCTGTCGCTCAATGCCATTAAAGCCATGGAGAATGGGCGCTTCAAGGCTTCCACGCTCATTGCTGTCTTGCGCGAACTGGGCGCTTTGGAAGAGTTGGAACATTTTGTTCCCGACACCCCCATTAGCCCACTACAGTTGGCCAAAATGCAGGGCCGTCAACGCGAGCGCGCCTCCGGCAAACGACAGAAAAATACCAGAGACGAATCCCAATGGTAAAAAAAGTCGATACCGCCGTGGTGCACCTGTGGGGTAAAACCGTGGGGGCCGTGTCCTGGCTGGAACAACGCGGCTATGCCGTGTTTGAATACGACCCCCCATTTTTTAACCACGACTGGGATATTTCACCCATACATATGGGACTGGAGCAAGCCCGTCAAGGTAAGCGGCTGTTTTCCTTTCCCGCGTTAAACAAAGACACGTATCTGGGATTACCCGGTTTGCTTGCCGACGCCCTGCCGGATAAATTTGGCAATCACATCATCGATGCCTGGTTAGCGCGCCAGGGTCGGCCGGCTCAAGGCTTCAGCCCCGTGGAACGCCTCTGCTACACCGGCAAACGTGCCATGGGAGCACTGGAATTTTCCCCGGCAGTGATTGCGAAACACGATAAATCCGTCGCCGTGGACATTGGCGATCTGGTACAACTGGCGCAACATATCATGCAACAACGCCACAGCCTGGATGTGGAATTAGGAACTTCGGATCAAAGCAATAACGATGCGCTCCTGGATATATTACGCGTGGGAACATCCGCAGGAGGGGCTCGCCCAAAAGCGGTTATTGCCATCAACAGCCAGGGCCATGTCTTATCAGGACAAGCCAAAGCACCACCGGACTACGATTATTGGATACTTAAATTTGACGGTGTCACCGACCTGGAACTGGGAGAACCCAAAGGCTATGGGCGTATTGAATACGCTTACCATCTAATGGCACTGGCTGCAGGTATTAGCATGAGCCCTTGCCGATTACTGGAGGAAAACGGACGAGCCCACTTCATGACAAAACGCTTTGACCGGGAACGGGGTAAAAAACGGCATATGCAATCCCTGTGTGGCATGGCACATTACGATTTCAATCAGGCGGGGGCTTACAGCTACGAACAGGCCTTCGGCATTATGCGTCAATTGCGCTTGAGTAAAGCCGATGCTCTACAGTTGTACCGCCGTATGGTGTTTAATGTACTGGCGCGCAACCTGGACGACCACAGCAAGAACATCGGGTTTTTGATGAACCCTGATGGTGAGTGGTCCCTGTCGCCGGCTTACGACATCACCTATGCGCATAACCCCGCAAACCAATAAACCAGCCGGCACCAAATGAGCATTCAAGGTAAACGGGACAATTTCAGCAAAGCGGATTTAGTCGCTGTCGGCAAGTCCATCAGCCTGAGCAAACCGGAACAAATTGTTGATGAAATTCTGGATGCGGTAGCCCAATGGCCTGAGTTTGCCCGACAGGCCGAAGTTAAACCGCAATGGATTGAAAACATTCAATCGCACTTACTATTGAAACTCTAAATGCAAGCTATTCGACGCAAAGCAACAAGTTAGTGCAAACAGCACTTTTTAAACTTTTTCCCACTACCACAAGGACAAGGATCATTACGCCCAACATCCTCATTCTCTTTAACAAAGGGCATGCTCATGACAGGAAACTCTCCGGCCCCCACGTAAGGAAAACTGTCTTCATCAAACTCGTCACCCATATCGCCGCCTCGCTTCTCCAGCCACCAAGCGTAAATATCTTGAGCACAGCCGGGTATGGCTTGTTGCATTTGCTCCACTTCCTCATCTGCCATATTATCCAGCATTTCCCAGCCTTTTTGACTGGTAAACATCATAATCGGCAATAACATTTGAGTGACTTCCTGACCGCCGTCGTCCCACAGATCCACGCTCATGGACACGCCGCGCATATAACCCTGACACCATTCATCAACGATAGTGTAGTGTTTACCGTCAACGGTGCGCTCTAAAAAAATGGGATCAAAGTCATCAGGCGAATCCAACAACGTCGAGGCAATCTCATTAAAATGGCGCACCATCAATGACATGACTTTGGAGAAATCTTCCTCCGAGCCCCATTGTGGTTCAAAATCACCCCAGACATGCGGCAACCATTGCGAGGGCATGACGGGAACCGGTCCGCTGACAATGGCTGTGAACATGCCGTCAAGTTCGGAAAT
>Ga0224506_10000162_pt1 | contig 66288 bp, 71 predicted proteins | sample SF_Jan12_sed_USG_2_FD_169108 | JGI IMG/M metagenome (GOLD analysis project Ga0224506, IMG submission 169108) | Sediment microbial communities from San Francisco Bay, California, United States - SF_Jan12_sed_USGS_8_1 | ecosystem: Environmental > Aquatic > Marine > Sediment | place: USA...
TTTCAGCTGAAATTACAAAGAATGATGGGCTAAGAACAGACCTCGAATCGCTTAGTCTTCAGTCATCAGAAAGCAATGCTTCTCTGAAAAGCCAGCTAGCAACTATTAATTTAATTCAATCCAGGTTGGACGAAGTCTCTTTATCTCAGAGCCTGATGTCTGATCAACTTCGTTCTCAGAATATTGAACGTGTTGAACAAGAGATTGTTGATCTGAAGTCTGAAATAACCAGCTTGTCTATGAGCCTGAGTTCACGTCAAGATGAAATGGATCAGGATATTGCATCGATTAATACTCATAGGTTACAAGTTAATCAACGGCTGTCGAGTTTACAAGAACAGTTAATGGTGATTGAAAATCGATTAATAACAGAACAACCATGAATTTGATGTCGTTTAAACGCCAGACTGAGTTATCAAGAGAAAAGCTTAGGGCATAATGGTTAGTAAACTGTGTTAAAGACCCGGTTGAATACTTAGGTGTTCCTGGGTCAAACATTTTTGAACCTGCCTGGTTTGACTCTTCCAGTCTTGAATAGCCTGTTTTTTTGTTTTTTTGCTATGGCTTGCAGCGTGACAACCGGGACACTCAATGTGATAGGAAAAGAATGATTTTACTAAAAAAATCTTTTGACTGGAACAAAAAGGACAACTCAGCTTCTTTTTAGTCATAGTAATGAGGCTCTTAGTGCATGACCCAAATCCCGTGAATGTCTGTTTTAAACTCCCTTTCAACGAATAAGATTAAAGATATCCAGGCTAAAAACAAGTTATACCAAGGCCTGGAGATTTTGATATCTATATTTGCAGTACTGTTTTTTTATTCAGTAGTTGTTATCCATGCTAATGAATGTTGAGTCTCGAATGTTTGTTTAACTTATTGATATATAAGGTAAATATTGTTTTTTTGTGCTTTGTGGTTTCATTGAAAGTTTGATTAATAATGTCACCAAAAATTTTATGTAATAAATTGTAAATTTATCGGTGGAAGGCCCTATTTCTATGGTCTGATTAAGGTCTATTGTGAATTTTTAAGAAAATCCTGAACGATTTTAATCAGGAGTCTTGGTTTTTCAGCATGAGGCCAGTGACCTGTTCCATTGATCACTTTAGATTGTGCTGAAGGGAACATACTTAGAATGTTTGGTCGATCTGACGCTTGAATGTAATCTGAATTCATACCTTTAATAAACATAACAGGACCGGCAAAAGGGGTGGTCATCGAAGGTGCTGCAATCAGGTTTTGATAATTACTTTCTAATTCTTTTAAGTTAAAACGCCAGGAAAAACCGTGGTCACTTCGATATAAACCCTTTAGCAGGAATTGAGCGACTGTATTGTCAGACAGATGCTGAGTCAGTGTTTGTTCTGCATCCTTTCGGTTGGTTATTAAAGTTAGATTAACTGCATTTAACCCTTCGAAAACATCTGTGTGTCTAGGATGATATTGTCTCGGAGCGATATCAACAATGATCAGGCTTTTACAAAATGCCGGATAATGCTGACTCAATTCCATGGCTACCTTACCACCCATGGAGTGACCCAGTATGTGTGCACTTGAAAGGTTAAGATGCGTTAAAAGATTTTTAACGTCTTCTGCCATGACTCTATAGTTCATTTCTTTGGAATGAAATGATTTTCCATGGTTTCTAAGGTCAACTTGAATGATTCTATAATCGTCAATTAATGTCTTTGCGATTTGATTCCAGTTATCACTCGCACCAAATAGCCCATGTAAGATTAATAATGTTGGGCCTACACCTTTGTCGGTAAAGTGAAGAAGGTTATTTGGTTTGTTAGTAGAACTCATAAAGTTGCCCGGTATCGATGAATTAAGATCAATTATTACTTAGGGTGTATAATTGAAGCTACTTGCTGAGAATTCAAGACTTACACCTAATAAATATTATTCCTGAGGATACTATGAACTGCCGGACTGGTTGTGGAGCCTGTTGTATTGCTCCCTCAATAAATAGCGTAATTCCTGGTATGCCAGAAGGTAAGCCGGCTAATGTTAGATGTGTCAATTTGGATGACGATTATTTGTGTCGACTCTGGGGGACAGCTGAGAGACCCGGTTTTTGTGATCAGTTTCAAGCTGAGCAATCAGTCTGCGGCCAAAATAGAGAAGAAGCACTCGAAAATATCCAAGTGCTTGAACACCTTACATAGGTTTATATTGCAGCGGCTTTTGCCTGTTCAATTATGTCAAGAATCGCTTCGCTTTCAGGGTCTGAGGGTAATCCAAGTGATTCAAAGGCAGGGACAGAAGACCATTCCAAGACGGAAGTTCGCCCAGGGTGATTTAAAAAATAAATGAGATTAGAAACCTTGATGATATCAACAAGCTTATTACTACTTTCTTCCTGATAGTTCTTATAGTGAAGCGGGATATTCGACAAGGATTCAGCAAAATCCCACTTTTCAAGGATGATTTGTCCTAGCTCAGGATGTAGTTGGTCAATGACCTTATCCAGTGATATGCCATCCTGGATAAGGTCTTCACGTTCTTCGGTAAATGTCAGTATAGGCAGGATGCCTATTCTGTGTATCAGAGCCGCTAATGTTGCTTCGTCAGCCGGGATATCAGAGTATTTTTGAGCAACAACATGAGCAATGGTGGCAATTTCTATTGATGATGACCAGGAGTTTCGTAAGCGTTGATCGACAAAGTCAGTGGTCGCCTGAAACATTTGTTCCATGGCTAATCCGATAGCAAGATTAGCTGTATAGTTCATTCCCAAACGACTTACAGCAACAGTGATATCCTTGACCTCCTGAGGTGCTCTTAATAGAGGGCTGTTCGTTACCCGGATAATTCTGGCTGCAAGTGCTGCGTCTTGACTGATGACTGCAGTAAGGTCGCTGATGTATGCATCCGGGTCTTCTGCAATATCACGTACCTTTAAAGCGACTTCCGGCAGGGTTGGTAATGTTAGCTGGTCGCTTTCCAGTGCACTCAAAATTTCATTTTTAACGGTTTCTACCAGACTACTCATAAAACATCTTGCTCCAGATAATTAATGATCGACACATGATCCGCCATGAGCCAGATAGTATTCCTTGATCATTCTCTTGTTTATGCTTCTATTCTGTCACTATATGGTAGCTTTGAAAACTCAAGATTGAGTTCTTCTTCATTATTTGAAAATAAAGGCGAATTTATAGCTGTAACTTCAATCACGATCAAGGATTGGTTATCACTGGTATTCAGGACCTGACCAACGACCTTATTTGTACTATTTAAAAGCTTTTGTCCAGGTATCAGAGGGGTCTTTGATCGACATAGGTGAAGGTAACGTTTTAGGTTTCCTTTATAATGCATTCGGGTGACGATCTCCTGGCCGGTATAACAGCCTTTTTTAAAGCTGATTCCATCAATCCATTGTAAGTTCAGGTGTTGAGGAATAAAAACTTCAATCGATTCTGAGTCAACCCAGGGAATACCATCCATAATGTCTTGAAACTGCCAGCTGGTAGCACCTTTTATTTCAGGCTCTTGTTGTGTAGGTTCCATAATATTGGTTACTCTTATGTGACGATTTGAGTCACCTACATATTGCCGGCTGCCCTCTGTGCCGGCATCAGAGCTGACAACGATCTTTGAATCAGATAAATCATTTATCTCAACTTTGAAAAATACTGAATATTTCTTTAAGTGAGTAATTAGGTCCTGAGTTCGGCTTTTTAAGGTGATGATTAAAAAGTCGTTGTATTCTCTGGATATAATAAAGTTAGCAATGACCCGTCCTTTTGGTGTACATACCGCACCGGGACTAAATTTGGCTTCAGATACTTCATTTAGATCAAGAGTTATTTGTCCATTTAGAAACTTTAGGCAGTCAGGGCCGCTGATTTGAATCAATCCCAGGTGGTCTAAATGGCTATATAGGCTATTTATAGATTCTGACATTTGTTAATCCCTGATTATAATGCTTTTTTATTGAGCGCTAAAAGCGTTATTATAGTGGTAAGCACTCATCAATAACCATCAGTATATAGGCAGTTTGAAAAATCAAAATGGTAACTCAAGAAAAATTAAATAAATTATTTTGGCATAGCCGTCGGGGCATGTTGGAGCTGGACTTGATTCTGGTTCCATTTGTTAAAGACCACTATGAAAACCTGGACGAAGCTGATCAGCAGCGATATGACGATTTGCTTGAGTGTGAAGATCAGGATTTATTTTCATGGTTCATGCGAAGAGGGTTGCCAACTGACCCGGAGCTCGCCGCAATAGTGAAGGTCATCCTTGCAACCCATCCAGAAGTTTGACATAAAATTATTGCAATCTACATGGATGAAATGGTGGCTGTATAGTTTGTTAGTCATCAGTTTGGTTGCAGTATCAATACTTTCTGACATTAACACATTATTGATGATGTTATTGTTTCCTATAGGGCTTGTATTTAACTGGCTGTTTTTTGTGCATGTTGCTCAGGCGTATTCAAAGTCGATCGTTGGTTTTAGTCGTAAAGAAAAAAGCTTCAGCTTACATTACCGGGATGAAACAATTTGGCAGGGTGATCTGGCCGATATTCGTTGGAATTCAGATGTATTAACTTTGTTGAAACTTGTCGACTCCAACAATGAAAGCCGATACCTGATCTTATTTAAGGATTCTTGTACCCAGAGCCAGCTTAAATCGTTAAGAATCTGGCTGAAAACCGGGCTGGATTAAAGTTGAGATTGAGAGCCTACTATCCTTTGATTGTTGGGCCTTTTCTGGATAGTCCTGGTTGAAGTGTAACCCAATACTCTCCTTTCTCATCAGTGCGCATCGTATCATTAGTTCTGAAACCATCACTAAATTTCTTAATTCGAGCTGATCAGATGTTACATTGTGGGCCTGGTAGTGCTCGGCGATTTCTTCTTGTATCAATTGAACTCTCTTAAGCGCCCTTTGCAACCGTTTATCGGATCTGACAATTCCGACATAATCCCACATGAATCTCCTGACCTCGTCCCAGTTATGTGAGATGGATACGCCTTCATTTGAGGGGGTAACCAGAGTGGTATCCCAGTCAGGAATAGCTATAAACTCATTGGTGACTGATAGTGTCTTCATGTGATTAACTGCGGATCGTGCAAAAACCAAGCACTCTAAAATAGAATTGGATGCCAGTCTGTTTGCGCCATGAAGCCCCGTATGAGCGCACTCGCCAGCGGTGTAAATTCCTGAGATATTCGTGCAGCCATCTAAGTCAGACTGAATGCCTCCACAGGTATAGTGAGCAGCTGGAACAACGGGTATGGCTTCTTTGGTTATGTCTATTCCATATCGAAGACAGCGACTATATATTGTTGGAAAATGTTCCTGAATAAACTCAGAGCTTTTATGACTAATATCCAGAAATACATGGTCAGCACCTAAACGTTTCATTTCGTGGTCAATAGCTCTGGCAACAATATCTCTGGGAGCCAGTTCGTTGCGTTCATCGTATTGGTGCATGAATGGCTGTCCGTTAGGGAGTGTTAACTTACCTCCTTCGCCACGTACTGCCTCAGATATTAGAAATGATTTGGCTTTTGGGTGATAAAGACAGGTTGGATGGAACTGGTTGAACTCCATATTGCTAATGTCACAGCCCACTCTCCAGGCCATGGCAATTCCATCGCCAGATGCTCCGTCGGTATTTGATGTATACAGGTAGGCTTTTGAAGCACCACCGGTTGCCAGCAGTATTCTTTCGGAGTGAAAGGTGACGACTTTCTCGGCTTTTTGATCTAAAGCGTACAAGCCTGCAACCCCGCTCTTGTTAATCCCCAATTTCTGTTTGGTTATAATATCGACACCTGTAAAGTGTTCGAATATTGAAATATTACTCTTTTCTCTGACCTTGTCAGCCAGGGTTTCTGATACAGCTTGTCCGGTAGCATCTGCGGCATGAATAATTCGTCGGTGGCTGTGGCCGCCTTCGCGCGTTAAATGAAATGGAAACTCTACATTAGACTCGTCGTATGCCGGATTCGCAGTAAATGGAACTCCCTGGTTAATAAGCCAGTCAATCGCTTCGGACGAATTTTCGACCGTGTACCTTACTGCAGCTTCGTTGCATAACCCGGCGCCCGCATTTAACGTATCCTGGACATGGTCATCTACAGAGTCAGAGTGATCTAAAACGGCTGCTATTCCACCCTGAGCCCATTGAGTTGAACCACTAATCAATTCAGATTTACTGATTAATGCAATCTTCCAGCTGTTGGGCATTAATAGAGCTGCGGTTAATCCAGCGGCACCGCTTCCTAATATAACTGCGTCAAATTGTTTTTGAATCATTCGATATTGCCGGATTTTCGAAAATGAACAGGGAGTATAAATTTCTCCAGTGTTTTTTCCAATCTATGAGTAATAATATTTAACGCTTGAAGGAACTAATTTAATTGCTTACTGTCAGAGATCATATAAATAGGCCGGAGTTTTAAGAAGAACACATGACTGAGATACAAGACCCCGACCTGAAAATTGTTGAGTTGGCGCAACAAGGCAACGTTAAAGCCTTTGATTTACTGGTATTAAAATATCAAGGAAAGGTTATGACTCTTATTTCAAGGTTTATTGCTGATCGGGCGCTGGTTGAAGATGTAACTCAGGAATCTTTTATAAAGGCTTACCGTTCAATTAAATCATTTAAGGGTAATAGTCTTTTTTACACCTGGCTCTATCGGGTTGCAGTGAATACGGCAAAAAATGCGTTAAGTTTCCAGGGTAGGAGAGTGCCCATTTCTGACGTAGTCCTGGGTTCAGATCATGTTGAAGACTATTTTGAAGAGTTACATCAACTTGATAATCCAGAAAACCATTTAATGACAGAGCAATTGCAGGAAACGATTAACCTTGCTCTGACAAAGCTGCCTGCTGAATTGCAACAGGCATTTAAGTTCAGAGAGTTTGATGGAATGAGCTATGAAGAAATATCAGTATTAATGGAAACGCCGATTGGAACCGTCAGAAGCAGGATCTTCAGGGCCAGAAGTTATTTAGAACAGAGTATCTCAGAACTGATGAACATATAGGACATTATAAACATGAAGGCAGATGATAAAACACTGAACGAATCGTTCTCAGCCTGGTTGGATGACGAAGCTGATGAATTTGATATGCAGCGGTTGGTGAACTATTTAAAATCTGAGGATCTAAACCAGACTGACTTGGCATTTAGTAAGCAATCTCAGGTAAGTATGGCGCTTCAAGGTTGGGGAAACAGTGATGTTTCTGGTGCCGTGCAACAAAATATTTCTGTAATGCCTTCAGCTTCTGAGGAACATGTTTCAAATAATTATTGGCAGGTTATTAAGAATAATCCATGGTCATTAGTCGCGTCGGTTGCACTGTTAGTTGCAATTGCATTGCCTGTAATGCAACAGGGCGATTGGCTGCAGGAGCAGCTGATTGCAAACGCAGTTAATCAGCAAGAAACAGTAGTGCAAACTGAAATATTAGCGGATTCACAGGGACGACTTAACAAATATCTTCAAAAACATCTGAGGCAGGCCTCGTTATCAAGCGGTCATATCAGTTTTCCATACCAATCAGTTCAGCAATTAGGTAGTTAAAATGCGTCGCCATTATGGGTTAAAAGGCCTAAATAATATGAGATATAGAGCCGCTTTGAGAAGCTTATTAATCGCCACTTTGTTACAGGTATTACCAGGCCATTCTATTGCTGAGTCGAGTTGGCTAAATCAAATGATAGAAGCGACTCAGACATTAAGTTATGAGGGTAGTTTTCTCTATGCGCGTGGTTCCCAAATACAGCTGATGAATATCAGGCATCGGGTTACAGATGCCGGTCGTGAGGAACGAATTTGGCACATTAACGGCTTACCGATGGAAATCATTCGTATCAATGAGATGTTGACCTGTTATCACCCGGAAGGTGCCAGTGTTGACCTGGAACATACTATACCTTCAGGTCCTTTTGCCCATGTATTCAAGAAAAGTTTGATGCTGGGGCTAGAGAGTTATCAGGTAGAACACCTGGGCAAAGATCGTGTATCAGAGCGAAAATCAGACCTGATATTACTTATGCCTAATCAGGCGGATCGGTACAGTTATCGTTTGTGGTTAGATGAAGAGACTCATTTGCTGCTGCGTTCTGAAATTGTGGCTTTGGATATGGAAGTTTTAGAGCAATTTCAATTTGTCCAAATCGAATTAAACCCTGTATTTGCGGATCATGATTTTAAACCAAAATTAACAGATCCTTCCCTAAGTCATGTTGAAATTATTCCTGCCGTCAACCAAAACAATGGTCTTCTTCCAAAGGATTTCAACTGGCAATTAGGTTGGTTACCAGAAGGGTTTAAGCTCAATCAACAAGAGGCAGGAGAGGGCAGTCAGTCTATGCTAAATTACAGTGATGGCTTGTCCAGTTTTAGTCTGTTTTTTGAACCAATATCGATGGGAATGCCGATCGGAGAGCAATCTATGGGTGCTACCTGGGCAGTTACCCGACATAATTATGCATATTCGATGACGTTAATTGGCGAGCTGCCCTTGTCATCAGCTGAGCGGATATTATCGGCTATAAAACCAAACTAGAAGGGTTAAAAAAGTAATGATTGTTGAGCAGGGTCTGGTTGTCGAAAAATCCGAGCAATTTATATGGGTCGAAACGGTTCGTAAATCTTCCTGTCAAAGTTGTGCAGCACGCGGCGGTTGTGGTCAGTCTGTATTGAGCCAGTTGATGGATGAATCAAAACAATTCCAGAAAAATATCATTAAGGTTGAAGCGGCTGACAACAGCCTGGTCACAGGTGATAATGTAAGTATTGCGATTGATGAAAGAGCGCTGATTAGAATGTCGGCTTTGGTATACGGCTTACCTGTTCTGTTTCTGTTTCTTTTTTCAGGGCTTTCTCAGTGGTTAGGTTTTTCTGAGGGCGTTACGGTTGTTTTTGGTGCTTCCGGACTGGCTTTAGCGCTGTGGGTAACAAGGCGAGTGATGAAAAGTTGGAGTTGTGATACCAAATATAAGCCGGCGTTATTTGATGGTTCATAAGCTTCGGTCATCAGTCGTTTTAGTTGAAGCCTTGTTTGCGTACAAAAGTCTTACTGAGTATTGAATTTCTACGTTATCTGTAAATGATAGGTAAAATTAAAATATTTCACTGGTCTTTCTCGTCCGCAGACTTCATGTTCAGTTTATAAAATAATTAATAGAGGAAATATACATGTTGTTTTTACGCGGATTTTTGCCCCTTGTTTTATCTGCGCTGTTCTTTACATCTCAAGTCTTTGCCGCAACTGTGACATTGCCAGACTTTACTGAATTAGCTGAAAACCACTCTCCCTCTGTCGTGAAAATAGGTACTGTTATTAAAGCCAAGTCAAGGGAGCAAAGAGATCGAATTCCAGAACAGCAAGTGCCTGAGATGTTTAAACATTTTTTTGAAGGTGGACCAGAACAACCAGAGCAGAGGCAGCGTGAATCCAGTGGTTCTGGATTTTTTATATCATCCGATGGCTATATCTTAACCAATAATCATGTCGTTGACGGGGCTGATGAAGTCAAAGTCTGGTTAACCGACCGAAGTGAGTACACTGCGACTGTAGTTGGTGTAGATCCAAGAACTGATTTAGCCGTTTTAAAAATAGAAGGCAGTTCTTTTACTGCGGTTAACTTTGGAGATTCCGAACGCTTAAAAGTGGGGGAGTGGGTTTTGGCAATTGGTTCGCCTTTTAACCTGGATTATTCAGTGACAGCAGGCATTGTTAGCGCCATAGGACGTAACCTTGGTGAAAATTATATTCCGTTTATTCAAACGGACGTCGCTATAAATCCGGGAAATTCGGGTGGACCCCTGTTTAATTTAGGTGGTGAGGTTGTCGGTATCAATGCTCAAATATACACAAGATCGGGTGGATATATGGGGGTTTCGTTTGCGATTCCATCTAATCTCGCCAAAAATGTTTCTGAACAGCTGATACAAAAAGGCAAGGTATCCAGAGGTTGGTTAGGGGTTCTAATTCAACAGCTGGATCAAGGGTTGGCAGAATCTTACGGTCTGGATCGAGCTCAGGGAGCTCTGGTTTCTCGTGTTCTGGATGGGTCCCCTGCCCAAAAGGCCGGTTTTAAGAATGGTGATGTCATTTTAAAATTTAATGGCATGGATATTTATAACTCTTCAGAGTTGCCGCCAATGGTTGGTAGTGTTTTACCCGGAGAAAAGGCATCTGTAGAGGTTTTAAGAGAGGGGAAAATTAAGAGGTTGGTTGTTGTTATTGAAGAGTTACCTTCAAATGATGAGCTGGCAAGTAATAGAGTTCAACCCACGCAACCTAATATGAATGAAGTGTTGAATATTGTTGTTGAGCCCCTTACAAATGAAGAAATGGAAGCCTTAGGGGAAGCTGGCTTAAAGGTGACTGTGGTTTTGGAGGGCCCTGCGAAGAATGCCGGTGTTATTCCCGGGGATGTTATAACGATGATTGGAAGTCGGGCTATCAAGAGTACTGATGACCTGAATCTGGCATTGGAAAACACGGCTAAAGGCAAGGCATTTGCTTTAAGAATATTACGAAATGGCGCGCCAATGTTTATACCGGTTCGCTTAAAGTAATCAGTTCTTGAGCCCCGTCAATCTATGTTTATTAGATTTGTCGGGGTTAATTCATAGGATAAGTGGCAGCTTACGTCATTTTTAGATAAAATCGCCCACCATTTTCTGCATTGGCTGACAGCCGATGCACCCATCACCCCATTGAGCGAAGTGTATTAGTGAGTAAATTACTTTCACATATTAGAAATTTTTCAATTATTGCCCATATTGATCACGGCAAATCCACGTTGGCTGATCGATTCATACAAACCTGTGGCGGTTTAAGTGAGCGGGAAATGGCTGCTCAGGTTTTGGATAGTATGGATATTGAGCGGGAACGTGGTATCACAATTAAAGCTCAAAGCGTTACTCTGGATTATGTAGCCAAAGACGGTAAAACCTATCAGTTGAATTTTATTGATACACCGGGTCATGTTGATTTCACTTATGAGGTATCCCGGTCCCTTGCTGCCTGCGAGGGAGCATTATTGGTTGTTGATGCGGCACAGGGTGTTGAGGCCCAGTCAGTTGCAAACTGTTATACCGCCATTGAACAGGGGCTGGAAGTTGTTCCTGTTTTAAATAAAATGGATCTGCCGCAGGCAGAGCCTGAACGGGTTGCCAGGGAAATTGAAGAAATTATAGGTATTGACGCTGTAGACGCTGTGCAATGTAGCGCTAAATCCGGTTTAAATGTTATTGAGGTTCTGGAAGAGCTGGTTAAAAGAGTGCCACCTCCGGAAGGTGATCCGGGGTCAGATTTACAGTGCCTGATTATAGACTCATGGTTTGATAATTATTTAGGTGTAGTATCACTGGTAAGAGTTAAAGAAGGAACTCTTAAAAAAGGTGATAAGATAATCATCAAATCCACGGGTAGAAATCATGTTGTTGACTCTATTGGTATCTTTACTCCAAAGCGCGAGGTAACCGGTGTTTTAAAAGCCGGTGAAGTTGGATTTATTTGCGCGTCTATTAAGGATATTCATGGTGCTCCTGTTGGAGACACGATTACATTAATTAAAACCCCTGATGTTGCACAGTTACCTGGCTTTCAGAAAATTAAACCGCAAGTATATGCCGGTTTGTTTCCTACCAGTTCAGATGATTATGAAGATTTCAGGGATGCGCTCTCTAAATTGAGTCTTAATGACGCATCCTTATTTTATGAGCCTGAGTCATCTGATGCGTTAGGTTTTGGATTTCGTTGTGGTTTCCTGGGTATGTTACACATGGAAATCATTCAGGAACGGTTGGAACGAGAATATAATCTGGACCTAATCACAACGGCACCCACCGTTGTTTATCAGGTATTACAGACGAATGGCGAAGTTGTTATGGTTGATAACCCTTCTAAACTTCCTCCTCCGCAAAATATTGAAGAAGTACGTGAACCTATAGTCAGGGCTAATGTACTGGTTCCTCAGGTTTATGTGGGCAATGTGATTACGCTCTGTACTGAACGACGTGGCGTCCAGATGGACATGCAATTTTTGGGTGGACAGGTGTCGTTGACTTATGACTTGCCTATGGCAGAAGTTGTAATGGATTTCTTTGATCGTTTAAAATCGGTTACCAAAGGTTTTGCATCACTCGATTTCAATTTTGATCGTTTTGAACCAGCAGATATGACGCGCCTTGATATAATGGTGAATGGTGAGCGTGTAGACGCTCTTGCCGTAATTATGCACAAAAATAATATCCGGGGGCGCGGTATTTCGCTCTGTAAGAAAATGAAAGAATTGATTCCCCGCCAGATGTATGATGTTGCCATTCAGGCAGCCGTGGGTAATCAGGTTATTGCTCGAACTAATGTTAAAGCCATGCGGAAAGATGTTACGGCTAAATGTTATGGTGGAGACGTGTCTCGTAAGAAAAAGCTACTTCAAAAGCAGAAAGACGGAAAGAAGCGTATGAAGCAGTTTGGCCGGGTAGAAATTCCACAGGATGCGTTTCTTGCCATCCTTAAGGTAGATTAAAGGATATATTGATGGATTTATTTAATATTGCAGCAACATTTTCGGCTGTAACCGGTATTCTCTGGGTAGTAGAGGCTTTTACATTAGGAATAAAACGTTACCTGAAGGCAACGGTGACGGCTAATGTAGATGGTGGCAGTGAAAGAACAGTAAGTATAGTTGTAGAGCCTGTCTGGGTTGATTGGTTAGGTAAAATCTTTCTATATTCATTATTACCCATGCTGTATTTTTCGATTCAGAGAAGCCTTGATTTCTCCATTTTATTGTCGATTGCTACATTGGCTACTGGTGCGGTTGTCGTTGCCTACTTGATCAGTATTCGCATTATTAAGAAGCGATTGGTTGTTCTGGCTCAGGATCGATTTGCAATTGATGATCCCGCTCATATTGAAATTGCAAAAGACCAGGCTGTCATAGAAACGTCAAAATCATTTTTCCCGATACTATTGGTGGTGTTGATTTTGAGATCATTTATCGCTGAACCCTTTCAAATTCCATCGGGTTCAATGAAGCCTACATTGCTGGTGGGTGATTTTATTGTCGTCAGTAAGTTTTCTTATGGACTGAAAATGCCAGTGACAGGTACCTTGTTATACCCGATTGCCGATCCAGAGGCGGGAGACATGATCGTATTCAAACCCCCACATGAACCGGAAAAGACTTACATTAAACGAGTTGTTGGAATACCCGGTGATAAAATCCGTTATGATTATCGTTCGAAAAGATTGTGGATTAATGACCGTGAAATTTTGCCAGAATATATTTCTGATGAACTGGTTGATGGCGAACCCGCCAGGCTCTATAAAGAAGTTTTAGGTGATACTACCCATAATATATACAAGGCCTATGGAAACAGGCGTATTTATGGTGAGTGGATCCCCGAATCTGGATTTGTAGTGCCTGAAGGAAAATACTTTGTTATGGGTGATAACCGTGATAATAGTAATGACTCTCGTTATTGGAGATTCGTTGATCAGGAGGCTATTCTGGGAAAAGCCTTCGCAATTTGGTTACATTGGCCAAGTTTAGGGTCTTTTCCAAGTTTTAGCCGAAATGGTATGGTTGAATAAATGAAAAATATTTCTTTAAAATCATCGCAACAGGGTGTGTCCGTAATTGGAACTGTAATTCTCATTTTATTGATTAGTTTTTTTGCAAACCTGGTCATAAAAATATCGCCTATCTATACCGATCATTGGTACATAAAAAGTGTTGCTCAGGAAATCTCGGTGACAGTCGGTAATAATAATATGAGTTCTTTTGACTTAGCTGACAAAATGAGAAAAAACCTGATGATTAATAATGTTCAATTTGATCTAAAAAAAGGATTTAAAGTGGATGGCAGTTCAAATCCTAGAAAAATAATCATTGATTACACAAAACAAGAAAACATCATGTTTAACGTAGATGTGCTCATTTCTTTCCATGATGAATTTATTTTGCAGCCTTAATGTGATTAACCAACTAAAACGTTTACATAAAACCCTGGATTACCAGTTTACTAATCTGGACTATCTGGAATTGGCTTTGACTCACAGAAGCTTTTCAGGCAGTAAAAATAATGAACGCCTTGAATTTTTGGGTGATTCTATTTTAAATTTTGTGATTGCAGAAGCTCTTTATTTTAAGTTTCCAGGTGCCAAGGAGGGCCAGATGAGCCGCTTGAGGGCGAGTCTTGTCAAGGGGGAAACTCTGGCTAAAATTGGCATATCCTGGGATCTTGGTGATTATCTAAAGCTGGGTAGTGGTGAATTAAAAAGTGGCGGTTTCCGGCGAGAGTCAATTTTGGCAGATACGGTTGAAGCTATTATTGGAGCCATTAGTTTGGATCAGGGGCGAGAAGTCGCTCGACAAAAGGTTTTAGATTGGTATGCGAGCCGATTAGATAGCCTCACACTTGATCAGGTTACCAAGGATCCAAAAACTCAATTACAAGAGTATCTACAGTCAAGAAAATTGCCCTTGCCGTTATATCAGGTTGATTCAATTGTTGGTGACCCTCACGAACAGACATTTACTGTTAGTTGTAAAGTTGAGGCATTAGAAGAAACGGTATCTGGAATAGGTAATAGTAGGCGAAGTGCAGAGCAGAATGCTGCTCTTGAATCCTTAGTTCAGCTTGGTGTCAATATAGGAAAATCGAATTGAGCACTTCAGATTATAGATTAGATACACAATGCGGCTATGTGGCTATTGTTGGTCGGCCGAATGTTGGCAAATCGACCCTTATGAATCACCTGTTGGGCCAAAAAATTAGTATTACTTCTAGAAAACCACAGACAACGCGGCAGCAAATTGTCGGAATTAGTACTGAAGAAAAAACTCAGATTATATTTGTGGATACTCCGGGCTTGCACTTGGGACAGGAAAAAGCCCTCAATAAATTTATGAATAGAACCGCGAGTTCGGCCATTAAAGATGTTGATGCCGTTGTATTCCTGGTCGATCGGTTGAATTGGACAGAAGAAGATGAGTATGTTCTTGAACAATTGACGTTAGCCAAGTGCCCCGTGATACTGGCGATCAATAAGATTGATATGGTTGCTAACAAGGATGACTTATTGCCTCATATAGAAAAGCTCAGCCAAATTCGTAAATTTGATCATGTGATGCCTTTGTCAGCACTCAAGGGACACAATTTGGAAAATTTACACAAGTTATTGTCTAGCTTAATGCCCATGAGTTTGCATTATTATCCTGAAGATCAGATCACTGACCGTTCAGAACGCTTCTTGGCGGCTGAAATGATTCGGGAAAAAATTATTCGTCAGCTAGGTGATGAAATTCCCTATGATATTGCTGTCGAAATTGAAAGCTGGAAGTTCGAAGGTCGTACACTTCATATTCATGCCGCGATTCTTGTCGCTCGAAATGGGCAAAAGCGTATCGTTATTGGCGAAAAAGGCTCCCGGTTAAAGTCTATTGGCACAGAAGCCCGCCTTGATATGGAAAATTTGTTTGAAACCAAGGTGATGCTTAATTTATGGGTGAAAGTAAAGGGTGCCTGGTCAGATGATGAGCGAGCACTTAAAAGTCTGGGTTATCGTGACGAATAGTCATGTCAAATTTAACACGTCAAAAAGCTTTCATATTACATAAACAGGATTGGGATGATAAAAGTGAACAGGTAGAGCTGTTTACTCCTGATTTTGGACGGATCCTGATATTTTATTCAAATCGCAAAAAACCATTACCGCTTTTTCAGCAACTTGATATAGATTTTAAAAAAAATGGCGAGTTCGGAACCATAAAGTCATGGATTAGTGATGGCCCGGTGCACTATCTACAGCAAGAGTATTTGTATTTTGGTCTGTATTTAAATGAACTTTTAGTCAGACTACTGCCGAGAGAGGATGCCAATCCAATACTCTTTGGATTATACGCCAGTACCCTTACTCATATATCTAAAAACGAGGCATCAACAGGAGCACTTCGTTTTTTTGAACATACGCTGTTACAACAGCTCGGGTATGCGATAAGTTTTTCAAAGGATATGGAGCAGGCTGATATAAAGGCAGATCAATACTATAGCCATTTAGCAGGAGTTGGTTTTAAACGAGTGATTGGTTCAGATGCGATAAATTCTGAATGCATACCTGGATCTACCATTATTGCAATTGGGAAAAACCACTGGTCTGACCCTTCGACATTGAAGTTTTCCCGTGTCATATTTCAGCATGAAATTGATTTGCTTTTAGAACACAAAGAGCTATTTACAAGGTCACTGATTAGACAGTATTACCAAAATAAACGAAAACGGGTTGTTAAAACATGATTCTTGGTATGGGCACCGATATTATTGAAATTCAGCGCTTAAGTTCAGTTCTGGAGCGTACTGGTGAGAAATTCGCACAAAGAATATTAACCCCGGTTGAGATGAATCTGTATAACCGCAATAAACAGCCTGTTCGTTTGTTAGCTAAAAGATTTGCGGTTAAGGAATCTGTTGCCAAGGCTTTAGGGACAGGCATTGGGCGCGGTGTTAGCTGGCAAGATATTGAACTCTACCATGATGAAGCTGGTAAGCCTTTGGTTAAGCTGTCTAATGGTGCTGCAAAGCGATTAGAGCAGCTGGGGGCTACTCAGTGTCATGTTAGTATCAGCGATGAGCGTCATTATGCAACTGCGTTTGCAATAATACAGTGACTGAGCGTTTTCGTATCTTTAAATCTGAGATTGTTTTAGGTATCAAGCTTGCGGGTTTTGACTTCTGCTTCTAACGATCCCTTATGAAGTCTGATGTCGATTAAATCTCCCGGTTGTACCTGATCCGATTGAGTGATTGCATCGCCTTCCTTTGTGAGGGAAATAGCATACCCTCTTTCCAGTATCTGTAATGGGTTTACCAGGTGCATCGCTCTTAAATTGCTGGAAAGTTGTTGTTTGCACAATGCTAATTTACTTTGAGTCAGTGACTGCAAGCGCAGCATCAATGACGAAACCTGTTTCTCTCGGCTATCAATTTGTGCATGAGGAGACTGCCCCAGCACGCGCTGTTTCAATAACTCAAACGCCGATTTTTTGTTTTTCAAATGGTAAGTTTGAATCTGTGTTAATCGGTGTGCTAATTGGCTGACCGTTCTTCGTTGTTCTTGTAGTTTTTCACCTGGGTGTCTGAGCCTGCCGTCCACTTTATCCAGGTGTAAATGCTTTAAGGATATAATGTTTGTTATGATTTTAGTGAGTCGACTTTCGAGTCGATCAAAGGATAGGATCAAATTTTGTTGATCCAGGCTTAATAGTTCGGCCGCCGCCGATGGCGTTGGAGACCGAACGTCAGCAACAAAGTCAGCAATAGTGAAATCAACTTCATGCCCAACCGCACTCACAATGGGTAGTTCACTGTTATAGAGGGTTCGGGCTACTATCTCTTCATTAAAAGCCCAGAGGTCTTCGATAGAACCTCCTCCTCTTCCTACGATCAATATGTCGACTTCGTTCCTTTGATTGGCAATATTGATCGCGTTTGAAATTGACTCTCCCGCCAATGAACCCTGCACCAGTGTAGGGTATACAATGATATTGATCGCCGGAAATCTGCGTTCCAATACTGTCAATATATCGTGTATAGCAGCACCGGATTTAGAGGTTATCACGCCTATGGTCTTGATCGTTTTGGGTATCGCCTTTTTATGTGCGGGATCAAATAAGCCTTCTCGTTCCAATTGCTCTTTTAATTTTAAATAGGCCTGTTGTAAGTCACCTTCGCCTTCCGGTTTTAAACTGCTGGCGATCATTTGATAATCACCCCTGGGTTCATAAAGACTGACACGACCTTTAACAACCACCCGGTCACCTGCATTCGGAATATATGAGCCTACACTCGAACGAAACAAAGCAACTCGAATTTGCGCATTTTTGTCTTTTAGGGTGAAGTAGATGTGTCCGGATGCAGGTTTTGCCAGATTTGAAATTTCACCAACCACCTGAACATGGCTGTAGTTATTTTCAAGCAGATATCGAATTTGATGATTTAATTGAGATACCGTTAAGGGTAACGATTTCTGGGCAGTGTCTTCTGCAGGTGGAAAATTGGAGTACATGGAAGAAATCCCATCAGGTCGAAGTATCTGCTTAATTTTCAATCATTATTGAAAAAGAAATTTCTGGCCGCAAAAAGGCAATATAGACGAAAACCCGATTAAACCATAAAACTTTTAAATGACGCAAATTAACTTATAATGCCGCGCCAATTTCCACAAGTCTTATTGTTGTAGTTTTGTAAAAAATTAATTTCATCTTCGACACTGGTTTTAAGTCTAAAATGAATTAATACATCAGAACTATACATCACATAACTTTAAAAGGGGTGAGGCCAATATGTTAAGAATTAACGAAGACGCATTAACATTCGATGATGTACTTCTCGTACCAGGTTATTCAGAAGTCTTACCTAAAGAGGTCTCACTGGAAACTCGAATTTCCAGAAATATTAAATTGAATATCCCAATGGTGTCAGCAGCAATGGATACCGTTACTGAATCACGACTGGCTATATCTATGGCCCAGGAAGGTGGTATTGGTATTATTCATAAAAATCTGTCAGTTGAGCAGCAGGCCAATGAAGTCAGGTTAGTTAAAAAATTTGAAGCCGGTGTTGTACGTGACCCGATTACTATTCAGTCGTCAGCATCTGTTGAAGAGTTGATTCAATTGACTGGTTTACACAATATTTCTGGTGTTCCTGTGTTAGACGGGAAGGATCTGGTCGGAATTGTCACTAGTCGAGATGTCAGGTTTGAAAAAGATTTGTCTCAACCTATTTCAAATATCATGACTCCAAAAGATAAATTAGTAACTGTTCAGGAAGGTGAATCGAAGTCGCGTATCAGAGATTTACTACATGATCACCGTATCGAGAAAATTCTGGTAGTCGATAAGGATTTTAATTTAGAAGGCCTGGTAACTGTAAAAGATATTTCTAAATCTTCAATCTGGCCAAATGCCTGTAAAGATGAGCAGGACAGTTTACGTGTTGGTGCTGCAGTGGGAACAGGACCAGAAACTCCTGACAGAGTTGCTGCATTAGTAGCCGCAGGCGTTGATCTGATAATAGTAGATACAGCACATGGTCACTCTAAGGGTGTTATCGATCGGGTTCGCTGGGTTAAAGAAACCTATCCTCATATTGATGTTATCGGTGGCAATATCGCAACGGCTGATGCAGCTATAGCTTTAGCTGAAGCTGGTGCAGATGGCGTTAAGGTAGGGATTGGTCCTGGATCTATCTGTACAACGCGTATAGTCGCCGGTATTGGAGTTCCTCAGGTCAGTGCCGTTGCAAACGTTGCTGAAGCGCTAGAGCCTTATGATATTCCGCTTATTGCAGATGGAGGCATTAGATACTCTGGTGACATTGCCAAGGCCGTTGCTGCTGGGGCTTCTGTGGTCATGGCAGGCAGTATGTTTGCCGGTACCGATGAGTCTCCAGGTGAGGTCGAACTTTTTCAGGGGCGCGCATATAAGTCTTATCGTGGTATGGGTTCATTGGGTGCTATGTCACAGTCTCAGGGTTCATCTGACCGATATTTTCAAACCGTTGAAAGCGGCGTCGAGAAATTGGTACCGGAAGGGATTGAAGGTCGCATTGCAGTTAAAGGTCCATTGGCAGCAGTTATTCATCAACAATTGGGTGGATTAAGGGCATCGATGGGCTATACAGGTTGCAGAACTATAATGGAAATGCGGACGATCCCACAGTTTGTGCGCATCACTTCTGCCGGTATTAAAGAGTCCCACGTTCATGATGTTCAAATAACGAAAGAAGCACCTAACTATCGCCTGGGTTCATAACCAGGCAGGTAGTTATTAAAACCCGTATTCTACATCTTATTTAAAGGTAAGGACTGAACATGAGCCACCCTGATATTCATGCACAGAAAATTCTAATTTTGGACTTCGGTTCTCAATACACCCAGCTGATTGCTCGAAGAGTGAGAGAGATAGGCGTTTTTTGCGAAATCAGAGCATTTGATATCTCAGATGAGGATCTTATAGAGTTTGCACCCAAGGGCATTATTTTATCCGGTGGTCCGGAATCTGTAACTGGAATTGATACTCCCCGCGCTCCGGACATTGTATTTACCATGGATATCCCTGTTCTTGGTATCTGTTATGGTATGCAAGCCATGGCTGACCAATTGGGTGGTCAGGTCAGTATGACTGATGAGCGTGAGTTTGGGTATGCGGAAGTTGCTGTCGAGAATGAGGGTAAATTGTTATCAGGGTTCTCTGATCGGACGTCTCAGGGAACCGAATTATTGGATGTTTGGATGAGTCATGGTGATCAGGTTTCGCAACTACCTCCGGGCTTTAGTTTGATGGCATCAACTCCAAGCTGTCCAATTGCGGCGATAGCAAATGATGATAAGAATTTCTATGGTATTCAATTTCATCCAGAAGTAACCCATACACTTAAAGGTCTGGAAATTCTGGAACGTTTTGTTCGAACGATTTGTGATTGTGATGCGCTGTGGACGGCAGAATATATTATTGAAGACATGATTGAACGTGTACGAAATCAAGTTGGGGATAAGCACGTATTGCTTGGGCTGTCAGGAGGTGTTGACTCCTCGGTTGTAGCTGCACTTTTGCATAAGGCCATTGGTGATCAATTAACCTGCGTCTTTGTTGATAATGGTTTACTTCGAAAAAATGAAGGCGACATGGTTATGCAAATGTTTGCCGACAATATGGGTGTTCGCGTGATTCGCTCTGACAAAGAAGATTTGTTTCTGGGGCGTTTGGCAGGTATATCAGATCCAGAGCAAAAGCGAAAAATCATTGGTAATACCTTTATAGAAGTCTTTGATGAAGAGTCCGAAAAAATAGAAGGTGTAGCATTTTTAGCACAGGGAACGATTTATCCTGATGTGATTGAATCAGCGGCGTCAAAAACAGGTAAAGCGCACGTTATTAAATCGCATCATAATGTGGGTGGTCTGCCAGATGATATGGCGCTCGAGTTGGTTGAGCCTCTCAGAGAGTTATTTAAAGATGAAGTGAGAAAGATCGGTCAGGTGCTGGGGCTGCCTTATGATATGGTTTACCGCCACCCGTTCCCGGGGCCGGGGCTTGGCGTTCGGATTTTGGGTGAAGTGAAGAAAGAGTATGCTGAAATCTTGCGGGAAGCGGATGCTATCTTCATGGAAGAGCTTCATAACTCAGGTTGGTATCATAAAACCAGTCAATCATTTACCGTATTTTTACCGGTGAAATCTGTTGGTGTTGTTGGTGATGGTAGACGTTATGAGTGGGTCGTTTCGCTCAGAGCTGTTGAGACGATTGATTTTATGACGGCACGCTGGGCGCATTTACCCTACGAGTTGATTGAGAGAATATCGGGGCGAATAATTAACGAGATAGAGCATATTTCGCGTGTTGTGTATGACGTGTCTTCAAAGCCACCAGCAACCATTGAATGGGAATGATGGATTAATTTCTGTCCAGTAGTTTAAAAACAGGGCATGGTATGGCACTCTGTGCTCTGTTTGTATATCTCAGGTAAGTTCATGTTGTCTTTTTATCCTTCGAACATTGGCCCTTCTTTGATACGTCTAATTTTCCTTTTAGCCACTTTTATAGTTGCTGGTTGCTCTTCGAATTATTCTTCTAATGGTGGCTTATCAGCTGGTGACGCCTATCAGGAAACTCGATATAGCCTGAAGCAAGATAAAGCACCGGATGCCGTTCTGGATGGTCACAAGGTAGAGGAAGTCGTGCCGAAAAAAGAACCCCGAAGTGTGGGTGGCAATAAAAGCCCTTATACGGTTCGTGGTGAAACTTATAGGATTGTTGACCGGGCATCTGGATGGAGCGCTACAGGCGTGGCGAGTTGGTACGGTGCCAAATTTCATGGCCATAAAACGTCAAATGGTGAAATATTCGATATGTATCAGGTGAGTGCGGCCCATAAAACCTTGCCAATCCCAACCTATATCAAGGTGACGAACCTGGATAATGGCCTATCAGTAATAGCCAGGGTAAATGACCGGGGGCCGTTTCATGGCGGACGAATCATCGATTTATCCTATGCGGGAGCTGTCAAGCTGGGTTATGAAAATCTGGGAACTGCCAGAGTTAAAATTGAAGTCGTTACACCAAGTGTTAAACAGGAGAAATTCGCATCAGCCTCAGCTGATGTCGTGGCGGATGGCAAGGTCTATTATCTTCAGATCGGAGCCTTTGGAGATAAAGAGAGGGCCTTTGAACTAGCGAGTGAGGTGCGCTCATTAACGAGGGAGACAGTATTTGTAGATGTTGGGGGATTGAATCGTGTCAAAGTGGGACCATTAACTCATAAGGGAGCGGTGAAACTTCAAAAAAAACTGTCTAAAAGAAACATTGGACCACCAATCATTATCCAGTAGTGCAAAGATTGTTTGAATTTTTACCCATATGGGTGTAATTCCATTTTACGCTGGTAGAATACCCGCCGAATTATAATATCTAACTTAAGGTCAACCCATGTTAAGCAAGTATGTAATAAATAAAGTTCAGGCGACGATTGCCTTATTGTTAATTGCTGTCGCTTCGCAGTCTTCAATTATTCCATCTCCTCCGGAATTAGCCGCGTCTGCCTATTTGCTTATGGATGCTAATAGCGGAAAAATTATAGTCTCGCACAATGCTGATGAAAAAGTCCCTCCGGCAAGTCTTACCAAAATGATGACGTCTTATATTGTAGAGAGTGAGTTGAAATCAGGACGATTATCTCTATCTGACGAAGCTAAAATTAGCGAGAAAGCCTGGGGTTGGGGTGGTTCTAAAATGTTTTTGCAGGTTAACTCGCTAGTGACAATTGAAGATTTATTGCGCGGACTGATTATTCAGTCTGGAAATGATGCTGCTATAGCGCTGGCTGAGCATATTGGAGGTACCGAAGCGATATTTGCCAAAGCGATGAATCGATACGCTGAAAAACTGGGTATGGAAAATACACATTTTGAGAATGCATCTGGATGGCCTGCCGAAAATCATTATTCGACAGCTCGAGATTTAGCCTTACTTGCCCAATCGATTGTTACTGATCATGCAGAGTTTTATCCCATATATTCCGAACGCGAGTTTACCTATAACAATATAACGCAGAGTAACCGGAATTCGCTTTTATGGCGTTCTCCCAATGTTGACGGTTTAAAAACAGGGCATACGGAAGAAGCAGGGTATTGTTTAGTGTCTTCCGCATTACAGGATGGTATGCGACTAATTGCAGTGGTTACAGGAACTTCGAGCGAAGCTGCACGACAGCAGGAAAGTCTGAAATTATTATCCTATGGATTTAGATACTATGAAACTCATGTGCTGTATCAGAAAGCAGAGTCATTAAATGTAAGCCGAGTCTGGGCTGGCGAGGCTGAGAATGTAGAACTGGGATTATTAGAAGACGCGCTGGTAACCATTCCTCGAGGTGATGAGGGTGATTTGAAGGCTCATTTGGAAATTAACCCGATTATTGAAGCTCCTGTCCGTACAGGTGATGTGTTAGGAACTTTAACTGTGACTCTGGGTGATGATATGGTTGTTGAGCGTTCATTAGTGGCACTGTCTGATATTCCTCAAGCGGGTTTTTTCAGTCGATTACTGGATTATATCAGTCTGTTCTTCTTCAATTTATTTAACTGATTTTAATTTTGAGTCCGAATTGTTACGGACAAATTGTGTGGGCGAATTAATATATGTCTGATCAAGAAAAACCTAAAATAGAATTTCCATGTCCTGATTATGTCATTAAGATAATGGGTGATGCTGATATCACCTTTCAACATGATGTCGAAGAAATTGTTGAGCATTTTGCTCCTGGATTTGATCGTTCAAAAACAACCGCTAAAGTAAGTGCTAAAGGTAACTACTTATCGGTTAATGTCTGGATTACTGCAACGGGTACTGAGCAGCTGGAATCCTTGCATCAGGGCTTACAGAAAGACAGTCGCGTAAAAATGGTTCTTTAATGAATAATCGAGTCGTAATCAGAGATTTGGGTCTGGCTGACTATGAAAGTACCTGGAAAGAAATGCAGGTATTTACCGAGACTCGAGATGCTGACACCCCTGATGAAATTTGGCTGTTGGAGCATCCACCTGTATTCACTCAGGGACAAGCCGGCAAAGCAGAGCACTTGCTTAATACAGGTGATATTCCGGTTATCAAGGTCGATCGTGGTGGTCAGGTAACCTATCACGGCCCTGGGCAGTTGGTAGCCTATGTTCTGGTCGATATCAAACGAGCAGGTATGGGCGTCAGAAACCTGGTAACTGGTATTGAGAACGCAATTATCGCCACTTTGGGTGAGAATGACGTGGTTGCCAGCGCGACACCGGATGCACCCGGTGTATATGTCAGTGGACGGAAAATCGCCTCTTTAGGCCTAAGAATTAAAAAGGGCTGTTCGTTTCACGGATTGGCTTTGAATATTGATATGAGTCTGGAGCCATTTTTACGAATAAATCCCTGTGGTTATGTTGGATTAGAAATGGTGCAGTTAACAGAGCTGGTTGGAGCCACAGATATGTCTCTAATTAAGCAACAATTAACTCAATCGTTGATAAAATATTTGGATTTTCAGCAGGTAGAATTTGCAGTAACACCTTGAGGGTATATGTATGTCAGATGCAATAAAAAAAACGGGTAAAGTCCAGGGTGTGAAGCTTCGGGGGGCTGATAAGGTTGCCCGTATTCCTATTAAAGTTATTCCTACTGAAGAAGTGAAACGTAAACCTTCCTGGATTAAAGTGCGTCTGGGTAATCAAGCTGAGGTCAATAAAATAAAGGGTCGCTTGAGGTCACATAAACTGCACTCAGTCTGTGAAGAAGCCAGCTGCCCTAACCTGGGTGAATGCTTTTCAAAAGGTACGGCAACATTCATGATTATGGGAGATATCTGTACCCGTCGTTGCCCGTTTTGTGATGTAGGCCATGGTCGCCCGAATCCACTGGATGAAAAAGAGCCTGTTCAAATGGCAGAAGCCATTGCTGATATGGGACTAAAATACGTCGTTATTACTTCTGTAGATCGTGATGATTTGAAAGATGGCGGTGCTGAGCATTTTAATCAGTGTGTTAAAGAAACCCGTGACCGATCTCCCAATATACGTGTTGAAACTCTGGTTCCTGATTTTAGAGGCCGATTGGACCTTGCAATTGAAACTATGTCGCTTTTTCCGCCAGATGTACTTAATCATAATATGGAAACTGTCCCCAGATTGTATAAAAAAGCACGGCCTGGGGCTGACTACCAACATTCGCTAAACTTGTTAAAAGAATTTAAGGCTAAATGTCCGACAGTGACCACTAAGTCGGGGCTGATGGTTGGTATTGGAGAAACTCTGGATGAAGTAAAGTCTGTAATGGATGATTTAAACGCCCATAATGTTGATATGGTCACCATTGGTCAATATTTGCAACCTTCCAGAGAGCATTTAGCAATTGATCGCTATGTGACTCCCGAAGAATTTAAAGAATTAGAGGATTACGGTTATCAGCTCGGCTTTATAAACGTAGCAAGTGGTCCGTTGGTCCGATCTTCATATCATGCCGATAAACAGGCAGATGGTGAATCTGTAGTTTAAAGACTGGAGCACTGTGAAAATCAGTCAAATTGTAGGTTTATGGAAGTGGGAGAATATTAGTTATGCGAGCCTATTTTGGTATCAAAATATATGAAGACTACCGTAATAAGGATCGTATACTAGGGATCTGTGGCCAACTTAAGTCTGCTGGTATTGATGTTTTAAACCTAAGTAGAGATGTTGAACACTGGGGAGAGTCACCCGTAGTTGATGCTGAACTATTAGACATCCGTTATCGCGAAATACGCGTGGCAGATTTTGTCGTCATAGATGCTACTGATCGGTGTGTCAGTCTGGGTATAGAAATGGGTTATGCCAAGGCAATGGGTAAGCCCATATTTTTAATTTCGGATATGACAGAACTACTGGATCCTATATTAGAGTCCAATGCGACACATAGCTTTCAATACAAAAAAATCAAAGATATTCGCGGGCTGGTAAATACACACTGGCTGGAATGAATTAGATATTTGAAGAGGTATTTATGGTTAAGCAAACAATTGAGATTGACTATTATTCAGATATTTTGTGCGTATGGGCCTATGTTGCCCAAATTAGAGTTGATGAGATAAAAAAAGAGTTTGGTGATCAGGTTCATTTCAATTATCGTTTTTTTTCATTATTTGGCGATACACAAACCCGTATTGGGCAAGGGTGGTCTGAGAAAGGTGGATTCTCTGGCTTTTATAAGCATGTAGCTAAGGTTTGTGAAGGTCATCAGCACCTATCATTGAATCCTTCATTATGGTCTGAGACTTGTCGTCCATTGTCATCTGCGCCAGCCCATCTAATGATTCAGACTGTTGATATTTTACTTCAGCAAGACAGTAGCCTGGAAGAGAAAAACAACTCAGACCGTTCAATTTTAGAGCAATATATCTGTGAAGTACGTCGCGCGTTTTTTGAGCAGGGTTTGAATATTGGTGAGCAAAAAATTCTGTTCGATATTGCCAGTAAACTTGGACTCAATACAAATGACATGCAGTCTATTCTTGATAGCGGCCAGGCTTTAGCAAAACACAGTCAGCAAAATGAAGATCGTTACACTAAGAAATTGGAGGGTAGTCCGACATTCGTTTTGGACCAGGGGCGTCAAAAATTGTATGGCAATGTTGGTTACCGAGTCATTGAAGCCAATATTCAAGAGTTGTTTAATCGAAAAGAATTAAACATGAGCTGGTGTTAGACAAAAGTGACCATGCTGTTGGTCTATCTTTACTCTCAATCGATTATATTCTGTATAAACTCAGATAAAATGTAAATCTAGTCGTCTACAGCGTGTCACTCTGTAATAAATAAAGCTATAATGCTTCGCTTTTTTGGGTTGGGTAAAATGCACTCAACTTCTGATATAAACCAAGGATTGATAGGATCATAATCTATGTTCAACCTGTATTGTGGTGACTTGCGCACTACTCATATTGATCAAACTGTAACCATTCGTGGGTGGGTGCATCGTCGACGTGACCATGGCGGTGTGATCTTCTTAGATGTTCGTGACCGAAATGGTCTTATGCAGGTGGTATTTGATCCTGATAATCCAGAAAACTTCGAAATTGCCGATCGCGTTCGAAGTGAATTCGTAGTAGAGATAACGGGTTTGGTTCGTGCTCGTCCTGAAGGCACCACGAATAAAGACATGCCTACTGGCGAAGTTGAAATGCTAGGGCGTGAAATTAAAGTGCTTAACACTGCACAGACGCCGCCATTCCCGTTAGATGGTTTCCAGTCTGTTGGCGAAGATATTCGCCTGAAATATCGTTATATGGACTTACGTCGTCCTGAGATGCAGCAGAAATTAATGCTACGTTCAAAAATTACCGGTTCAATCCGTAGATTCCTGGAAGACAATGGATTCCTGGATATTGAAACTCCTATTTTGACCAGAGCTACTCCTGAAGGTGCGCGAGATTATTTGGTTCCATCCAGAACTCACGAGCATCACTTTTTTGCATTACCTCAGTCGCCTCAATTGTTTAAACAGTTGTTGATGGTGTCTGGTTTTGATCGTTATTATCAAATTGCAAAGTGCTTCAGAGATGAAGACTTGCGAGCAGACCGACAGCCTGAGTTTACCCAGATCGACATTGAGACATCATTTATGAATGATGACCAGATTATGGCGATCACGGAAGAAATGGTTGTGAATCTGTTCAAAGAAACTCTGGATGTGGATTTGGGCTTGTTGCCCAAAATGCCATTTGCAGAAGCTATTGAGAAGTATGGTGTTGATAAACCCGATCTTAGAATACCGTTAGAAATGGTAACGGTAAGTGATTTAATGAAGGAAGTTGATTTTAAAGTATTCTCCGGTCCGGCAAGAGACGAAAAAGGTCGTGTTGCTGCACTAAAGGTTACTGGAGGAGCAACTCAATTAACCCGTAAGCAGATAGATGACTACACAAAATTTGTATCTATTTACGGTGCTAAGGGCCTGGCATATATTAAGGTGAATGATGCCAATGATCTTGAAGAGGGTCTTCAGTCTCCTATTGTTAAGTTTTTACCGGTTGAAGTTCGGGGTGAATTGTTAAAACGCCTGGAGGCAGAAACTGGAGATATTATTTTCTTTGGTGCTGATAAGGCGCGTGTTGTTAATGAGGCCTTAGGAGCTCTTAGGAACAAACTAGGTGAAGATTTGAATCTCTATACCTGTGACTGGGCACCTCTCTGGGTTGTTGACTTCCCTATGTTTGAAGAAGATGCAGAAGGAAATCTGAGTGCAGCCCATCACCCGTTCACAAAGCCATCATGTTCAGCAGAAGCATTAAAGGCTGACCCAGCTAATGCATCTTCTATCGCTTATGACATGATTTTGAATGGTGTTGAGTTAGGGGGTGGTTCGCTTCGTATTCATGACCAATCGATGCAACAGACTGTTTTTGAAGTCTTGGGGATTTCTCCGGAAGAACAGCAGGAAAAGTTTGGCTTCTTATTAGACGCATTGAAATTTGGTGCACCACCACATGGCGGATTAGCTTTTGGTTTAGACCGTTTGGTTATGCTTATGACTGGCGCGACTTCGATTCGTGAAGTGATGGCATTTCCGAAAACACAAACAGCAGCCTGTGTAATGACTGATGCACCTGGAGTGGTAAGTAACACTCAATTAACGGATCTTCATATTCGTTTAAGGCAAAAGCCTAAAGTAGAAGCCTGATTGATTCTTCTATTGTTATGTTAAAAAGGAGGCTTGTGCCTCCTTTTTTTTAATCTATAGGTCTAGCTATGTTACATTTTACTTATTAATTCTGTCGGCAGTTGTTCGTGGACAGATTTGAAGTAGAGGTTTTATTTTGCTGAGATTTGTCGCTTAGTCTCTGGAGTGTTTCTTTGGCAATAATATTGGGAATTGATCCCGGTTCACGAAAGACCGGATTTGGCATAATTAGGCATCAGTCGGGTACTCATATTGAATATGTTGCCAGTGGTGTTATTCGTTTGGAAAAACTTGAAAGTTTTCCTGAAAAACTAAATCAAATTTTTTCGTCGGTTCAGGAAATAATTGAACAATATTCTCCGGATGAGTCGGCGATTGAAGAAGTGTTTTTAGGTAAAAATGTATCGTCTGCCTTAAAACTGGGGCAAGCAAGAGGCAGCGCTATTGTTTCTTGTATGCAAAGTAATGTTCCCGTGTCTGAGTATGCGGCTAAAAAAGTGAAACAAGCAGTCGTAGGTAATGGTAACGCGACTAAAGATCAAATTCAGCATATGATGAAGGCCTTACTAAAACTTCCTGGTTTGCCTCAGGAAGATGCTGCAGATGCACTCGCCATTGCGATGTGCCATGCGCATACTCAGCAAAACTTGATTAAAATGTCGGGAGCCTCTCATAGTCGAAGAGGTCGATTGATGAATAATCGTTAAAGGCGTTCTGAAATATTGTCTCAATTTATTAAATAGGTGTGTAAATATAAATGGAAAAACTAATTGAAACCTTGATGTACCGATCTCGATGGTTGTTGGCTCCTATTTACTTAGGGTTAAGCCTGGCTCTCATAGCGCTGGCTATTAAATTTTTTCAGGAATTAATCCATTTATTATTCGATATTACCATTTTGGCAGAAGCCGACATGATATTGATCGTCTTGAGTCTTGTTGACATCGCTATGGTTGGCGGGCTCTTGGTTATGGTGATGATGAGTGGCTATGAGAACTTTGTATCAGAACTCAATATTGGTGAAGACGAAGAAAAATTGAGCTGGCTGGGTAAGATGGATGCATCTTCTTTAAAAGCCAAAATTGCTGCCAGTATCGTTGCTATTTCTTCCATACATCTGTTAAAGGCGTTTATGAATGCGGAAAATATCGACAACGACAAGTTGATGTGGTTTGTATTAATTCATCTAACCTTTGTGGTATCTGCATTTGCCATGGGTATTTTAGATAGCAAAACACGACACTAATTAGAATGGCGCTCTATACTGAGTGGTACCAGGTTTAGCTATGAAAAAGAATGTGATGTTTGAATTGAGAAATTTATTGGTCGCCTTTCTTAGTCTTTCTATTCTTTTTGGTTGTGACTCACAGCCTAGCTCTCGTGTTGTGACTCAGATGCGCAATATTACTAACGTTTCTGTACTTACAGAATTGCCAGAGCCTGCTGATTATGCGACAGGAACTGCAAATTCATCGGTATTGATCGAATCTTACAAAATTCCAATCATGGATATTGCACTGAGTTGGGATGATGACATTCAAGCGTCAAATTACTCTGATTTTATATATCTATGCAACAGAGAAGAGGGCAGCGATTGTTATGTTGATTTGGTGACAGAAGGTTTTAATGTAAACGTATTGCCAGAAAATACTTCGGCTGTAGGCTTTATCAAGGAAGGTGAGTATACCTCTATGCAACTGGGGACTTGCTATGAAGGAGATAGCTATACCGCATTGGTTCAGGCCAAAGTCGATTTGCTAGGCGAGATTTGGTATACCCAGGCTGGAAGCCCGGTGTTAGTTAACTCAGAAGATAGTTATTCCGCTACCGAAATTGAGATGAAAGGCTGTACGCACTACAGTATTTTTACTAAGCCATATGTGGTTGGAAAAAGAACAAGCTATTTAAATCTGTATTATGACCTGGAAAATATAGCAAGGGGTCTGGTTATTGATTTGTATCCGGATGAGCAAGGTAGAGCATGCAGCTGGCAGCCAAATTCCATTGATCTTGCACCAAGTCTCCCTATTTTGTGTGTGGAGGTACCGGAGTTGTTATCGCTGACAAATAAGGATAGCTTGCCGGAACTCAGACGGTTCAGATGGGGCTATGGTCTTGAGCCTAATCAATCGACAATTTTAGGTCTTTATTTTGATTCAGAAAATATGCCCTTAGGTGGCTTTACCAGATTGAATTACACAGATTCTTATTTTGAAACACCCAGGGTATTTCAATTTAAATCGGTAAAAGTCATCAATAATTCTCTTCAGGTAACAGACTTTACCGGGCCTGGCCGGTTGTCGGTTTTGGAAAGTGGGGATAACACAATTAAAAACCACCCTTCTCAGGGAACCGGTTCAAATATGCCTGTGTATAACAGTAACGGCGAAACCTTCTATATGATAACATCCTGGCAGATTTATTAACTATTTAGAGCTTTTAGTATGATCTTGTTAAGATTACATATACTGTATAAGTATATAGTAATTTGTTTTTTCAGCTGTTAAGCTAATCCCGTATTTTACTTCTCGGAACTCATGTAAATGATTGGATTTGTTAAAGGCTCACTGGTGTATAAAGGTATAGGTGATGTCGTTATTGATGTTAATGGCATAGGTTATGAAATATCTGTGCCCATGACTACATTATTTAAACTTCCTGATGTGAATTCTGAGGTTCAGCTAAAAACACACTTGTCCATTCGAGACGATGCCCATGTTCTATTTGGTTTTTATGATGAGTTGGACCGATCTGTATTTAGACAGCTTATTAAAGTAAATGGTGTTGGTCCCAAAATGGCTTTGGCTATTTTATCAGGTATGGAATGTCATGAGCTGGTGCATGTTGTTCAGTCTGAAGATCTCAATAGTCTGGTTAAAATTCCTGGCGTTGGTAAAAAAACAGCGGAACGCTTGTTAATTGAGCTGAGAGACAAGTTAAGAGACTATGGACAGTCCGAGGTACTGCCAACTGTAGAGATCAACGTTATTACTAGTGCCAAGCAGGATGCAGAAAGTGCATTAATCGCTCTTGGTTATAAGCCTGCCATTGCTTCCCAAATGATACAGAAGGTCTATAAGCCTGATATGAATAGTGATGCACTCATTCGAAACGCCTTAAAGTCAATGGTGTCCAAATGATAGAGACTGATCGATTTATAGACACGATACCGAAAACAAAGTCCGAAGATGTCATAGATAGGGCAATTCGTCCGTCGTTGCTTGAAGATTATCGAGGTCAGGATGCCGTTCGTGATCAAATGGAAATCTTTATTCAGGCAGCAAAAATGCGAGGTGAGCCTCTTGATCACGTATTGATTTTCGGTCCTCCGGGTTTAGGGAAAACAACTCTGGCTAATATCATTGCTCATGAAATGGATGTGTCGATTAAAACGACTTCTGGTCCTGTACTCGAGAAAGCAGGTGATCTTGCCGCGATGTTGACTAACCTTGAGGCAGGAGACGTATTATTTATTGACGAAATACATCGACTTAGTCCTCATGTAGAAGAAGTTTTATATCCTGCCATGGAAGATTATCAGCTGGATATTATGATTGGTGAGGGCCCTGCTGCAAGATCAATTAAGCTTGACTTACCTCCTTTTACATTAGTGGGTGCGACTACAAGAGCCGGAATGCTAACGTCGCCCTTGCGTGATCGATTTGGTATCTCTCAGCGGTTGGAGTTTTACCAGGTTGAGGACTTAACCCATATCGTAATGCGCTCGGCACGATTAATGGGAGTCAATACCCAAATTGAAGGTGCAGCTGAAATTGCCAGGCGTTCAAGGGGAACCCCAAGAATAGCAAATAGATTGTTAAGGCGAGTTAGGGATTTTGCCGAAGTTAAGGGTAATGGGGTTGTGACTCTGGAGATTGCAAATTCAGCGTTGGATATGCTACATGTAGATTCAGCAGGATTTGATCACATGGACAGAAGACTGCTGTTAGTGCTGATAGAAAAATTTGGTGGTGGGCCTGTAGGCGTTGATAGCTTGTCAGCAGCCATTAGTGAAGAGCGAGATACCATAGAGGATGTAATTGAACCCTACCTGATACAACAGGGTTTCTTAATTAGAACCCCCAGAGGCCGTGTCGTTACAGATTACGCGTATCAACACTTTGGTTTGCCACCTCTAACAAAACCAGAGATTCAAGATTAAAATAGGTCAATCAAATTTAATGACACTTTAGTAGTTTTCCTGTACCTAAGCTGTCAATATCGTAAAAAAAAGCCCCTTGCCTATGGAATTGGTTGTTGAAACAATTTAGCCTGTGGGTGAAATGCTATCCGTTGGAGTGTAAATATTGTGGCAGAACAACTTTCTTATTGGAGCTTAATCGCTAATGCCAGCCTTTTGGTTAAATTAGTGATGCTTATTTTATTGGTAGGCTCTTTCATTTCCTGGGTTATGATTATTGAACGAACTATAGTGTTCTCCAGTGCTCACAGAGCTTTCCAGGGCTTTGAAGAGAAGTTTTGGTCTGGAATGGACCTGACTCAGTTATATCGTCAAATTAATTCTGACCCAACTGCTGGAAATGGAGTTGAATCTATATTTCGTGCCGGATTTAAAGAATTTACTCGGCTTCGACAACAGGTTAGTGCGGATACCGAAGATGTTATGGCGGGTACTCAAAGAGCAATGAGAGTAGCCCTTAATAAAGAATCTGACAAGCTCGATAATCATTTACCATTTTTGGCTACGGTCGGTTCAACAAGTCCTTATATCGGATTATTTGGCACAGTATGGGGTATTATGAATTCATTTAGGGGGTTGGCAAATGCAAGTCAGGCAACACTTGCAACCGTTGCCCCGGGTATTTCTGAAGCTTTGATTGCTACGGCGATGGGATTGTTCGCCGCCATTCCTGCAGTAATGGCATATAACCGATTTACTACCCGATCTGACAAAATGTTAAGTGCATTGGAAACCTTTGCAGAAGAATTTGCCGCGATTTTGAATAGACAACTTCACATAGTGAAGTCTCAGGCTAAAAAGAAAAGCGAAGAAACTGCATAATAAGGTGAATCGATTTAATGGTTAAGCATAAGAAAAAAAGACCTATGTCCGAAATCAACGTCGTACCCTATATTGACGTTATGCTCGTGCTATTAGTTATCTTTATGATTACAGCACCCATGATGACTCAAGGCGTGAAAGTAGAATTGCCTAAGACAACTGCGGATCCGGTATCGAATCAAAATGAAGATGAGCATCTGATCATCTCTGTTGATAAAAAGGGACAGTATTTTATCGAGAGAGGAAATAATCAGCCAAACTCGGCGTCTTCAGAAGATATCACTGATTACGTGACCAAGGTTCTAAATCAGTCCCCGGGTACTCAGGTATTTGTCAGAGGAGATAGGCTAGTTGCCTATGGTGTTGTTGTTGAACTCATGACATTGTTGCAATCAGCGGGTGCAGGGTCAGTTGGTTTAGTGACGGAAGCTCCTTGAATTATGAATCGTTACTTTATCGCGATTACCCTGGCTTTATTGGTTCATATATTTGTAGTGCTAGCTTTAAATTTTAGTTGGCAGCCACCTGAAATTAATACATTTCAAGTACCTCAGCATGTAAAGGCAACTCTTGTTGTTATTCCTAAAGAAACAAAAACACCGCTGCAAGCTAAAGCTCAGCCGACAGTAAACAGGGTAAATAAGGAAGCAGCTAAGGCAGCTGCAGCGGCAAAGGTAGATGCAGAAAAGAAAGCAAAAGCTAAAAAAGAAGCTGAAAGGAAGGCGGAACTCGCTGCAGAGAAAAAAGCTAAAGAGATAGCAGATGCTAAGGCTAGAGAAATTGCAAAACAGTTGGCCGATAAAAAGAAAGCAGAGGAGCTTGAAAAAGAAAAGGCTCGTCAGGAATTAGCAAAAAAACAAGAAGTAGCAAAGGAGGCTGAGCAAAAGAGGATTGAAGCTGAAAACTTTAAATCAGCAATAGAGGCTCAGGAAGGAATTTTACTCGATAGCCTGGATGAGGAAGATAATAAATTTGAGGCTGAGGCGGCACAGGCTTCTCAGGATGAATCTGATGCCTCGGTCTATTATCAATTGATTATTCGTCAAATTAGTTCGAACTGGTCTCGGCCAGCAAGCGCCAGGAATGGCATGACAGTGGATATCGAAATTCACCTGTTACCAAACGGTGAATTAAGAGATGTTTTTATTATACAGGGCAGTGGCGATAAAGCGACAGACCTGTCTGCAGAAAGGGCGGTAAGGAAGGTTTTACGTTTTCAGGTACCGCAAGACATTAGGCTGTTTGAATCGCATTTCAGGCGCTTTAAATTTAGATTCAAACCGGAGGATTTAAGGCAGTGATACACAGGTTTCGATTTATAGGTGCTGTATTGGTAGTAGTGCTGTATGCCCATTCGGCTATTGCAGAGTTTAAATTTATTATTACTCGTGGCTATGATCAGCCAACATCAATTGCTGTTGTTCCATTCTGCCTCAATGGTCAACAGGTTATGCCGGAAAATGTTGCTGCTATTATTGGAAATGACCTGGGCCGTACAGGCCAGTATATGGCCATGTCGCCTGACAACATGCTGTCTCAACCCTGTGATCATGATCAGATATATTTCAGAGACTGGAAGTTATTGAAACAAGACTACTTAATTATCGGAAATATTGATTATGATAATTTGTTGAAAAAATATAACTTAACTTATCGATTATATGATGTGGTTAATGGTTCGAATATTCACGCGGCGCGTGTCAGTGGAACCCGTGATCAGATCAGGGACTTAGCGCATTTAATAAGTGATAGTGTTTATGAAAAATTAACAGGTATAAAAGGAGCGTTTTCAACAAAAATTGCCTATGTAACAGTCGATTCAGATAGTGAGTCCAAGGTCTACCGGGTGGAAGTTTCAGATGCAGATGGCCACAGACCAATAGAGATGTTTAGGTCGCCTAATGCTATTATATCTTTGGCTTGGTCAGCAGATGGTAAAAAAATTGGTTTCACTAATTTTACTGAAAAGGGTTATACCCGTATAAAAATTGTTGATAGACTATCCAAAAAATTAGAAGAGTTACCTGCATTTCCAGGAATTAACAGTGGTGTTGCATTTTCACCTCGCGGAGATAAACTGGCGTTTGTAAACTCCAAGACAGGTAATGCGGATATTTATATCCTTGATTTGGCTACCAGAAAAGTAACACAGGTTACAAAGCACTGGTCAATTGATACAGAGCCGAGTTGGTCTCCTGATGGAACAAAATTATTATTTACTTCAGAAAGGGGAGGTCGTCCACAAATTTATCAAGTAAGTCTGGACACGGGTAGGGTTGAGCGCTTAACCTTTGAGGGTGTGTTTAATGCACGTGCACACTATAGTTCGGACGGAAAGTATATAGTTATGGTGCATCAGAATGGTCAAGGATTTCATGTGGGTGCGCTGGAAGTCTCTAATCGGCAGTTCAGAGTTTTAACAAATACCGATTTAGATGAATCGCCAAGTATATCTCCAAACGGAACTATGCTTGTGTATGGTACAAAAAATGACGGGCGAGGAGTCCTTGCCTGGGCATCTATAGATGGTGAATTGGCCAGTATTATGCCATCTGTTTCTGGTCATGTGAGAGAACCGGCATGGTCACCGTATTTACGCTAGTTTTAACTGACAGTTTTATAGTAAGATGCTGTTATACTAAAAATCAATAAATTAAAATGGATTGGGAAGGGAAAATGTCTAAATATAAATTACTACACATCGTAGCATTGTCAGCAACAATTGCGCTTGCAGGTTGTGCTAAAACAGAAATTACTGACGAAGATACCGGTACTACTATTAGTACAGATCCTCTTACAGGAGAAGTTGCTGCTCCAGTAGAGGTGGAAACAGACGCTATGGTTGATGCTGTTGATACAATGACTGATGAAATGTCTGAAATGACTATGCCAGAATTTAATATTGTGTATTTCGATTTTGACAAGTCAGCTATTCGTTCAGAATTTCGATCTACATTAGACCTGCACGCAGAATATTTGTCTGCTAATGAATCAGCTAGCTTAATTCTTGAAGGTCATGCTGACGAACGAGGAACTCGTGAGTATAACCTGGCATTGGGTGAGCGTCGTGCGAATGCGGTTGCTACTTACCTGAAATTGCGTGGTGTATCTTCAACTCGATTCGAACTAGTTAGTTTTGGTGAAGAAAAGCCTGCATCAATGGGTACTACCAATGAAGACTACGCGTTAAATCGTCGAGTAGAATTTAAATATCAGTAAACGATAGAATATTGTATGAATAATTCTCAATACATACTCATAAGTGCTGCCATCTTTGGCAGCACTTTTGTTTTAGCAGAACCAGAAGTTATCACATCGACAGCAGATGTCGTTAATGAAGAGCCGGTTCAGATAGTCAAGGTTCCTGCTTCTAATGAACAGGCTATCGCAGAACTATTATTTCAATTTCAAAACCTGCAAGTGGAACTTACGTCACTTCGAGGTGAGGTCGAATCACTACGCTTTGAACTCGACCAATTACGCTCTGAGTCAAAGGATCGTTATATTGATCTTGATAGAAGAATATCTGACGGGCGAACTACAAGCTTTAAAACACCTGCGGTTCAGTCAAATGTTAATGAAAGCCAGCCAGATAACTCTAGTGTCAAATCATCAGATCCTGAAGCTATTCAAAATGACTACAATATAGCGAAAGATTTAATTCGACAAAAAGATTATGTAGGTGCTATTCAGGCTTTTAACGAGTTTGTTAGTAATTATTCTGTAAATGAATATACTGCAAATGCACACTACTGGATGGGTGAAGTTTATCTCGTAATACCTGATGTTGATAACGCCATCAAATCCTTTTCAATTGTAGTCGATAATTTTGCAAGCCATCATAAGCATCCCGATGCTTTATATCGGTTAGGTATTACACTGATCAAAAATGGAAAATCAGAACAAGGCCAGGTCTATTTAGAACAGTTAGGTCAGTTGTACCCTGATAGCCAGTTAGTACCTCGCGCACAGAAAATATTAGATACCCTATGAAGAAAGCCGTCATTTTGCTCTCAGGGGGCTTAGACTCTGCGACGACCCTTTATATTGCCAAGTCTATGGGGTTTGACTGTTATGCCCTTAGTTTCGACTACGGGCAAAAGCACAGAGCCGAACTGGATGCTGCAAAAGTGGTTGCTCAAAAGGCGGGAGTTTCTGGTCATAATGTCGTTGAATTGAATTTAAGGCAATTTGGTGGGTCGGCTTTAACTGACGATAGCCTGGACGTTCCAGATAGTGAAAGTATAGGACCAGATGAAATTCCAATCACGTATGTTCCTGCTCGAAACACAGTATTCCTGTCGATTGCCTTAGCCTATGCTGAAGTACTGGGTGCAAGTGATATTTTTATTGGTGTCACGGCAGTAGATTATTCTGGTTATCCGGATTGTCGGCCAGAATTTATAGCGTCTTTTGAGAATATGGCAAATCTGGCGACAAAAATGTCGGTGGAAGGTCAGAAAATTAAAATACAAACACCCCTAATAGATTTGTCTAAGGCCAAAATAATTGAAAAGGGTTCAGAGCTGAACGTCCCTTATTCAAATACGGTTTCTTGTTACAATGCAGATGAAAAAGGCAGAGCATGTCGGACCTGTGATAGTTGCGTGCATCGTGCACAGGGTTTTAAACAGGCAGGTATTCCTGACGCCACTAGTTACGTCTGAATGTAAGGTTTTTTTATAAAAATATCCCTTTTTTATATTAAACACTTGCCAGACGGAAAAAAATGCATATTATATGCGCCTCTTTTAGGGTCGTTAGCTCAGTTGGTAGAGCAGTTGGCTTTTAACCAATTGGTCGGGCGTTCGAGTCGCCCACGACCCACCACTATTAGAAATCATGGCTAAGTTATTATTTTTATTGACTTTTTATTTTAACTTGCCATAATTCACCAACGTTTTTAGGGTCGTTAGCTCAGTTGGTAGAGCAGTTGGCTTTTAACCAATTGGTCGGGCGTTCGAGTCGCCCACGACCCACCAACTTTTAAAAGGAGAGCCAGTTGCTCTCCTTTTTTTTTGAATTGAAAATGCCGTCGCAAATTTGCTTCGGCAAACAATACAATATTAAAATACGCATTCGTGTACTGTGTTATTAATTTTACTCTTTTGTAGTGTAGGTCATCTGGATGAGCAACCTTGCAACCCTGGCTAACTTGAAGATTGATTTTCAAGTACCTGTTACAGCGCAATCAATGAATTTAGGCTCTGTAGAATTAGCGACCAAAAAATCAACCATTACTGCTTTATTGAAAAAGCATAATGCAACGTTGATTGCGCACTATTATACCGATGCTCTGGTTCAACAGTTAGCAGAGGAGACAGGCGGCTTTATCGGTGATTCTTTAGAAATGGCTAAGTTCGGTCAGGCATCTTCTGCTGAAACACTGGTTGTTGCAGGCGTTCGTTTTATGGGCGAAACCGCTAAAATACTTTCACCGAATAAGCGTGTAATCATGCCAACGTTGGAAGCAGAGTGTTCGTTAGACTTGGGATGCCCGGAAAAAGAATTTTTACAGTTTTGTAAGCAACACCCGGACAGAACGGTAGTGGTTTATGCGAATACATCTGCTGCGATAAAAGCTCATGCGGACTGGGTTGTTACATCCAGTATTGCACTTGAAGTAATAGATCATCTTCGCGCAAAGGGTGAAAAAATAATTTGGGCTCCAGATCAGCATTTAGGTCATTATATACAGTCACAAACAGGCGCTGACATGTTGCTTTGGAATGGTTCCTGTATTGTTCATGATGAGTTCAAACATCACGGGCTCGAAAAAATGAAGCGTTTGTATCCTGATGCTGCTGTATTAGTGCATCCTGAGTCTCCACGTGCAATCGTTGAGCTTGCCGATGTAGTAGGTAGTACATCCCAACTATTGAAGGCATCTAAAGATTTGCCTAATAAGCAGTTTATTGTAGCTACCGATCGGGGGATTTTTTATAAAATGCAACAAGCCTCTCCTGATAAGTCATTTATCGAAGCTCCTACTGCCGGTAATGGCGCGACATGTCGAAGTTGTGCACATTGCCCCTGGATGGCAATGAATGATTTGAATCGGCTAGAGGATTGTCTGGTTTCTAATGGTCATGAAATAAATGTGTCGCCTGAGTTAATCGAGAAAGCTCTCGTCCCACTAAACAGAATGTTGCAGTTCAATAAATAGATCTACTTGATGATTCAAAATGTTTTTTCAATTAAATTAATTTCTGCCCTATATTGCTCTAACCAGTCCTTAAGTCTTGATTTTTCTACTGCTGTCCATTTCTCTGAGTAAAGATTGTTTTCAATCATTCTTAAAGCCGCCTGGTCTTCACCCGAAAGCCATTTGTAATGTAAACCTGCTTCTAGCTGTTGCCAGGGTTTTCCACCCACCTCTGCGTACTCCAGGGTCTTTTGCCACAGCCATGGATTAATTCGCTGTTCTGAGGCTAATTCTCGTAGCGTCTGCGTAGCAGATGAAATTTGTCCAAGATCCTTTAATAGTTTCGCTTTTAAATATATGAGTCGAACACTTTTAGGTGTTAATGCCAGATTGGTTGAAACTGTTTCCAGAGCCTGACGAGTATTTCCTATGCCATGGTAATAATTGGCTAAACGTACTTGAAAAGCTGTTTCACTCCTATAGGCTACTGGAATTGAATCCAGCATAGATTTGGCAGCATTAAACTGGGAAGTTGCAAGTAAGTTGTCAATTTCGAACAACGCTTTGGCAATTTTGGCGCTATTTGATGGTTTGTTTATAGATCGTAAAGATGGGAAGCCGTGGTGGCTAGATAACATTAGAAGTATCAATTCATAGTCGATAGAGTTTTCATCAACAATATCAGTCATACTTTCAAGGCTCAGGCTGTCGGCAACTCTAGACTCCGATAGAGGGTGCGTTCGAAAATACTCGGGTGCCGCATCGCTAATATTCAGGCCTTGCTTCATTAACGAATTTAACATTCTATGTACTGAGTTTGCCGGATATCCGGCATTCTTCATGATAATGGTTGCACGTCTATCCGCTTCTGTTTCTAATGAACGACTATATGAGAGTGCCTGGGACTGAGCGCTAGCCATCCCCGATGCTAATATAGCCTCACCCATGTTTATAGAATACTGTGCCGCCAGCATGGTAGAAATGATTGTAATTAATTGAAGTCCCTGAATATCGGCTTGTTTATTCACTTGCTGATTAAAATGCTTTAACTCCAGATGAGCAAGTTCGTGAGAGATGACTGATAGAAATTGCGTTTCATCACCAGCAGTTAAGAAAAGCCCACTGTTGATACCCATGATATGTCCGGGTACGGCAAATGCGTTTAATGATCTATCGTCGATGACAATATGTGAGATCGGAGCTGAATGTAAAGTTGTATATTGCTTCAGGTTTTGTATGTGTTTGTTTAAATAATCAATTAATAGTGGCGAATTAAGTTCATCGACTGATCGTCGAAAACCTCTAAGCCATGTCTTACCAAGAACCATTTCTTGTTGATTGGTGAATCCTGCGGTCTCATTACCTAAATCAGGAAGCGAATTGCCAACGGAAAAACTGCTAAATATAGATAACAGGGATATAAATAATAAATGCAAACAATTCTCCTGATGTAAATTAACCAAATGACTATATAATCTTGCCATTATTATATTAGATAATGGGTCATAAATGAGTAAATTATTACCTAATCAGGAATTAGATATGTGTGGGGTCAAATGTCCTGTCCCATTGCTGAAAACAAAGATGGCATTAAAAGAGATGATCGTCGACCAGCTCTTGATGGTGAAAACAACAGAGGAGACATCCAGAAAAGACATTCTGCGATATATTGATAAAAGTATTCATAGTTTGTTGTCAGTCGAAACGACAGGTAACGTCACTACAATTAAAATACAAGTTGGATCTCTTTAATGAAAAATATGTCTATTCAAGTATTTCGAAAATTAATGCATCGCTATTTTCATGACGAAGAAGCCGTAATCCTGGCTTTATTGATCGTCGCCAGTGGGATCATACTTTATTTTCTGGGTAATATCCTGGCACCAATATTAGCAGCATTTATCATAGCTTATGTATTGGCCCCACTAGTTGATCGGTTAATTGCGTTAAAGTGTTCATACGCATTGGCAAATGCTCTGGTGTACTTGCTGTTTCTGGGCTTTTTAATGTTATTCATATTGGTACTGGCCCCCTTAATCGTTAGACAAACAACTAATTTTCTTTCAGATGCTCCCAATATGATCAGGGACGTCATTATTATGCTGCAGTATCTTCCTTTGAAATACCCGGAGTTATTTACTGAATCTATGGTTGAAAATTGGACCGATTACATCAACAGTTCCTCCGTTAGTGAAACTGTAGCATCTTGGGCAGGACAGTTAATTCAGGTTTCTGTTCAGTCAGTGCCTAATATTCTGGCTGTTGCTGTTTATTTTGTGATTGTCCCGGTATTGGTATTTTTTGTAATGAAAGACCGCAGACAGTTGAAGTCCCAATTTGAATTAATGTTACCTAAGAGAAGGAGTTTGTTGAATAAAATTGGTAATGAAATGAATCAGCAAATAGCCAATTATATTCGAGGAAAGGTTGTTGAAATCTTTATTGTCGGTTTTTCTGCATTTGTTATCTTTAGTTTTTTAGGTCTTAAATATACTGCTCTGTTAGCCGTCATAATTGGAATTTCTGTGCTGGTTCCTTATGTTGGAGCTATATCGGTAACACTACCGGTTTTTTTGGTTGCTTTGTTTCAGTGGGGTGTGGGAAGTGAGGTTATATATGTATTAATAGCATATATAGTGCTTCAACTGCTTGACGGAAATGTGCTGGTACCCATGATATTTAGTGAAGCTGTTAATTTGAGTGCTACTGCCATCGTAGTCGCTGTGTTGTTTTTTGGTGGGCTTTGGGGTTTCTGGGGAGTTTTTTTTGCGATACCACTGGCTACATTATTTAAAGCAATTATCAATGCATGGCCAAAACATTCAGAATTGGATGTAGAAACAGAAAAACAAGATTAAAACCCTGCGAAAGAAGGTTTTAATACATTGATGCAGACTGAGTTAAGTGGGGGACTAATCCGCTTTACTCAGCTTGTCTTCATCCAGTTGGCTTAACAGAGTGAGTATTTGATGTACATGTTCTTTCACGGCAGTATCACGCCACTCGTGAATGAGTACACCCTTTTCATCGATTAAAAATGAACTTCTGTTAAGGCTGTTGACGATTTGTCCAAATTTTTCCTTAGGACTAATAACATCAAAAAGGCGACAGAGTGCTTCATTGGAGTCGGCTATTAAATTGAAGGGAAGGTTGAGTCCTTTTTTGAATTGTTCATTAGATTCCATTGATTCTCTGGATATGCCATATATATAAGTGTTATGGGATATAAATCGTTGGTGGTTTGCAGCGAAATCCTGATTTTCAATGACGCTGCTTGGCGTATTGTTTTTGGGGTAGAAGAACAAAAGCAGTCGATGTGATTTTACTTGGCTTAACCGAATCCTTTGGTTACTCGTTGCGCTGGCAACAAAGTCCGGCACAGGCATATTGATTTGTGCACTTTGCATGAATTTCTCTTTTTATTGGCTTTATGTGCCAATAAGTATGGCACGAAACTCAAAAATGTCATTGTTTGGAGCTATTTCTCTTGAGTCCACACCAGTGGACACGTAACATTTAACACCTAACTTATAGTGGAGCAAGATTCATGTTAACTGGAAGTATGGTCGCCATTGTTACGCCAATGAAAGCAGACGGTAGTGTTTGCTGGGATAGTCTGGCAAACCTGATAGATTTTCATATAGATAATGGCACGACAGTCATTGTCGCTGTTGGAACAACAGGTGAATCTGCAACACTTTCAGTAAGTGAGCATAAAGATGTGATCAAGTTTGTTGTTGATAAGGTCGCAGGACGATGTCCAGTCATTGCTGGTACCGGTGCTAATTCAACAACAGAAGCAATAGAATTGACTCAATCTGCAAAAGAGTTGGGTGTAGACGGCTGTCTGTTGGTCACCCCATACTATAATAAGCCAGGTCAGGAAGGCCTGTATCAGCACTATACCGCAATTGCAGATGCCGTAGACATTCCACAAATTTTATATAATGTACCAGGGCGCACGGCATGTGACATGTTAGCGGATACGGTTATTCGACTATCAAGTCACCCAAATATTATTGGCATAAAAGAGGCAACAGGCGACATCGAAAGAGCCAAAGAAATTTTGGCGGGTGTTCCGGATGATTTTACCTTGTTGTCAGGTGATGACGCCACTAGTCTGGATTTTCTCAAGGCTGGTGGTCATGGTGTGATCTCGGTTACAGCCAACGTTCATCCTCGAGCCATGAGCAACATGGTTGAAGCGGCAATGACTAAAGATTTCGAACGTGCTGATGAACTTCAAGACATGATGATGGTGTTACATCACGACTTATTTGTTGAAGCGAATCCTATACCGGTCAAATGGATGCTCGATGAGATGGGGTTAATTCCTTCGGGTATTCGATTACCCCTAACCCGTTTAGAAGAACAGAATGAATCACTATTAAGAAAAGCGATGGTGGAATCTAACATTGTATAATTCGTTAATTAAAATTAGTGTTATTTGTTTTGGGCTGATCTTTGCTGGTTGCGCAGGCACGCCAGCAGATCAAAATACGGTATATGACTCCAAATATGATTTGAGTAATAGCACTCTTAATATTGATACCAATAGCCAATTCAATGTCGACACCTCTCAGGCAATCGAAGCTGTGAGTATTCAGCCAGCAAAATTCCCGGTAGCTAAAAATTTGACTCAGGCTATCGAAAAGTCGGAACCAAAAGTTCGTTACGACGGTAATGGCTATCCTATCCTGATGATATACGATGACTTTGCTGAAGCCTGGGAGCTTATTTTAAGTAGCCTTGACGCCAGTAGATTGTCTGTAATGGACCAGGATCGTTCATCAGGTATTGTTTATTTAGGTGCTGTTGAAGGAGCGATTTTTAATTCGGGTAAAGTTAAAGCTGCACAGTCTAGCTTTCAATTGGTTACCGTAAAAACTGTGTTTGGTGTTGAGGTCAGTGTACAACTTAGTAATGAAGTTTTGGCTGATATTGATTCCAGTTCTCAGGTTCTGGATGAGCTGATCGCTAATTTGGGCCAATAGGTCTTGAGATTTTCTTCTATTGGCAGCGGCAGCAAAGGTAATGGTTCTGTTATTCAAAGTGGCTCAACGACACTATTAATCGATTGTGGTTTTAGTGGTGTTGAAGCTAGGGGTCGCCTTGAAAAATTGGGTATACAGGCAGAGTCTTTGTCTGCCATTCTGGTGACTCACGAGCATGGTGATCACTCTAAAGGTGTTGCTGCCTTATCAAAAAAATATAATATACCCGTATACCTGACTTTTGGCACGCACTCTGCCTTGAAAAAGCTGGATGCAGAGCATGTTCATATTATAACGCCTGGTCAGGTCTTCACTATCAACACCTTGTCGATATTACCCGTGACAGTACCTCATGATGCCGTTGAACCCTGTCAATTTGTTGTCTCCAATGAGTTAGGTGCAAAGTTAGGTGTGATCTCTGACTGCGGCCATATTACTCCTCACATGGTCGAGTGTTACCAGCAATTGCATGCAATCATGTTAGAGTGTAATCATGATCTGGATTTACTATGGAATGGTGCCTATCCAGTGTCGCTTAAGCGGCGTGTCGGTGGCGAGTACGGCCATCTAAATAACCTGCAGGCGGCTGAATTTCTTCGTGCAATTCAGTCATCAACACTAACACAGGTGATTATTACTCACTTGAGTGAAAATAATAATCATCCTGAAAAAGCATTGGCCTTGTTAAACGATAATAAGCACTCACATATAAACGTGAGCCTTGCAGATCAGGAGTCGGGTATAGGGTGGCAAACCATCGTACCAGATCCAGTCTAGGTGGTCCTTATTTCAAGCTATACGCTGTTAATAGAAAGTAGTAAGTCACTAATTGTTAGTCAAAAATTACTCTACAATTAAACCCGATTTTATGTAGAAAGGTATGGATATTGTTGATCAGAAGAGGGTTGTGATACCTACTCTGGTTAAATAACGTGATGACGAGGGCTAAAAATATTCAATTTTGGCTACAGGTTCATAGTAAATTCAGCTCAAAGCTACTAGAATTCAATCATCGACTAAAATTACTAAGGAAAATCAATGAAAAAATTAATAGCAGGCCTCTCTGTTACACTGATGGCGTCATTTTCGGGTGCTGTTGAAATGGGCACAGGGATCTGGCAGCAGACTACTTCGGGTACTGTTGCGAATAACGCAATTAATTTGGGAGACTTAGGTCTTCAGTCCTCAAATGATATATATCTGTATGTTAATGTGAATATGCCGTTGTTTATTCCAGATGTTAAATTTCGTAATCAAGCATTGGTTGCTTCTGGTAACGGAACACTGAGCATTACTGAAACATTTGCTGGTACAACTTTTAATGTGACCGGTGATGCTACTTCTACACTGGATCTGACCTATACAGATGTGGTTACCCATTATGGTATTTCACTGCCTTTAGTGAATTTTGATTTTGGTTTAAATTTCCGTTTGGTTAATGGTAGCTTCGCTATCGATCCTGATGACGTTAATCTAGCAACTCAATCAGGTGATCTGGCCTTTATTATTCCTATGGGCCACGTTGCTGGTGGCGCTAAGTTTCCGGGTACTGGTGTATCAGTATATGGCGAATACAATACATTACCCTTGGGAACAACCAGTGTTAATGATTTGATGGTAAAAGCCCGTTATAAACTTCCTCTACCGACTCTGGTTCTGGATCTGGGTATTGAAGCCGGTTACCATTCATTTGATATGACTCTGGGCGATAATATTCTTGGTATGATAGATACTACAAAATTTGCTTCTGATGTGAAGTCATCAGGTTTGTTTGTAGGTGTTTCTGCAAACTTCTAAGAGCTAATTCGGTAGAAATAAAAAAGAGCACAGGGTGCTCTTTTTTATTGTCTAACCGTTTTGTAGATAGCGGTACGCTTCACTCCCGGCTCTCAATCTGCGAGTTGATAACCTTCCCGACCAGTAGACTGGTCACAACCGATCATGGCAATGGTCGTTCCAGGACGAACCAGTGATTTGTGAGTCTGCGAAATAATATATCCGGCATACTGACTTTTTATCGGCGTTCTTGAGTTCGCTTCATCGGCATCCAATAATACAATTTCGGCAAATACTTCACCCGCAGCAACGGTATCTCCAGGTTCAAGATGATAAACAACAATGCCATGAGAGGGGCTGGGCACTATGAGTACATTATCGATAGAAAAGCATTTTGGCTGATCATATTGGGGGTCAAAGGCTTTCTTTGGTTGTCCCGCAACATAATTGGTTTTAATTAGGTACTGAACGAGGCTGTTTGCATCTTGCTGTGCATAACTGTCGCTGACGTCATGCTTACCTCTCAGCTCAATGGTGGCGGCAAAACAGGCTGCAGGTATTGGAAACTCGGGATACGTCTGTTGAAGGTGTAGCCAGGGTTGAGTATGGGTACCATCGAATGCAACGTCACCAGTTAGATCTTCATGCAGAACAACAGGAAAATCCAGTGATTGAGCTAATTCAATGCTCTGGTCTTTCTGGAAACTGGCGCCAAAGAGATGCGGAAGGCTTTTCAGATCACAATGTAAATCCAGAACCAAATCAGCATCAATAGACAAGCTTAATAGTGTTTTGTGTAAGGTTTGAATTTCATTGTGATCTGAACTTTGCCGAACCAGAGTTTTTAGTGTTTCTCGAATGACCTGAACATTAGAATCTGGCGATGACGTTAATTTTCCATCAAGGCTAAAGGCCAGTTTGGTTTTTGATACTGACATTTGCCGATTAAAGTTTTGGCCGTTCTCATGGTAATGGCGCCCTGTCACATCACCAAAGAGTTGTTGATCAAGTCCAATGGGGTTAGCAAATGGCACAACAATAAATTGTGCATTGAGCTGACCGGCGGACTCCAGCTGTTCAAGTTTGGGCAGTAAGTGTTGGATAACCAGTAATCCGGGCCATTCATCAGCATGCAGTCCGGCCTGGATATATACCTTGCTGTTCGAATTTTCAGGACCCACGGTATAGACCTGTAAAAACCGTTGGCTTCCCGGAGCGGGTCTTAATAATGGAATTCGTTCCATTTTCATATAGATGCCTTCCAATAAAATAGGTTAGTGTTGGATACAAAATTAGTGTTAATTAACATGTCTGGAACCTGGAATATTGAAGACATGCTTAAGTAAACAGACTTTAAATATGATACTTGCGCACAGGTCGTCCTACTGTTCCATATTCAACCTCTGCATATAATTCTGATGTGCTGACTAAATACTCAAGATAGCGACGAGCGGTGGTACGGCTGGCACCGATCAACTGGCCAATATTTTCAGCGTTAGCACCTTCAGTACGAGACTTCATGACTTCCCTGATTCTATCTAATGTCAGAGAATCGATACCCTTGGGTAATCTTGGTACATCACCACTGGGTCCTGAACCCGAATTGAATCTGGGGATGAGATTGTCAACCTCAGGCTGAGCAATGTGCGATATAGACTCTATTTTTGCAATGTGATCGCGATATTTTTGAATGGTTTCTTCCAGTCGTTCAAACACCAAAGGCTTCAGAATGTAATCGAAAACACCACTTCTAAGCGCTGTTTTAAGCGTGTCTACATCCTTAGCCGCTGTAATCAATATGACATCGGTTTCCTGATTTTCAGCTCTAATATGATTGAGTAAATCTATCCCGGTTCCTTCAGGAAAATGGACATCCAGCAGCAATAAATCCGGTTTAAATACTTCGATGAGATCTACAGCATCGTTAATAGTATGAGCTATACCACAGAGCTCAATGTTCCCAATGCGTTCGACAAATCGTCGTTGTATTTCCGCTATTTGATGGTCATCTTCAGCAATAACGACCTTAAGTGATTTTTGCATTATTGGTCTTCTCTAGACGGAGGCTTCGGAATATAGAGTGTAAACCGGCTACCACTCCAGTTATTTGGATCATCGCCAACATTTTCAACCGTGATGGTACCTTCAACTTGTTTCGTAAACTGTTTTACCAGATGCAGGCCAATACCGTGATTAATACCTGTTTTACTGGTAAAGCCTTTATCAAATATTGTTGTCTGAAGCTCATCATTGATGCCCGAGCCCTGATCTTCCACTTCGAAAATTAAATCATTACCCAGATCCATTAGGCTAATAAAGACCTTGCCCCCAGATGTTTTCTTTTTACGAGTAGCTTCCAGGGCGTTATCAATCAGGTTACCTAATGCACTCACCAAGTGCTCCCTGGGAATGTCTTCTGCCAAATCACACATCTGGCTCTCTGGATCAATGATCAGGTTTAATCCCATTTCCCGAGCTCGATTATATTTGCCTAATAAACAACCGGCGATAACAGGATCTGGTACAGCTTGAAGTAATAACTCTATCAATTCCTGGTGATCAATTGTTTCTTTACTGATGATTTCAAGTGCTTTATCACTGGCACCAATTTGAATCAAGCCAGCCAGGGTATGTAACTTATTGGAATACTCATGTGCCTGACTTTTTAATGTGTCTGCATATTGTTCAATTTGGGTGAGTTTTTGACTGACCAGATCTAATTCATTCTTTAATCGAAAACTGGAAACAACACCGATGAGCTGATCACCTTGCTTAACTGGAAGTCTGTTAACGATAATAGATCGATTGTTTAACCAGACTTCTCGGTCGAATTGTGGAACTCCATCATCTAGGATTTCCATCATACCACTCTTGGGTAACACTGCGGATATGTGTCTCCCAGCCAGGGGGCCAGCAGACTGCAGTGCTAGCGTTTCAATGGCATTTCGATTAAACGTGGTAATAATACCTTCAGAATTAATGGAAATAATACCTTCGCGAACTGATTGCAGAGTCGCGTTTCGCTCTTCAAATGAACGGGCTATTTGTTCAGGCTCCAAACCGAAAATCTCTTGCTTAAATCGAGTCGCGATAACAACCGCCATAAGAACGCTAAGAACAAACATGATTAAAATAACAAAAAATAGTCCCTGACTATATCGATTGATGGTGTTTGCAACCTGGTCTAGTTGATAGCCTACAGACACCAGACCGAGAACGTCATGTCCATTTGATTCAAATATTGGGGCCTTTCCTCGCATTGAAAACCCCAGGCTACCTTTCGCTTTCGATATGTACCCCTTGCCGTCAATCAACGCCGGCTCATTGTTATCGCCGTCATCGTCAGCCATTGAATTGCCGACCATTTTTGGATTCGGATGTGCCAGACGAATGCCTTTGGAATCACCAATAACAATAAATAAGGCATCATTGGTTTTTGCCAGATCACGTGTTAGAGGTTGAAGAAACTGAGCGTCCCTGTTTTGTACCGCGGTGATGATTTCCGGCATGGTTGCGATTGTTTTCGCCACATGAAGTGCGCGCAAGCCTATCTGTTCATCCAGTGAGCTGCTCAGGTATTTCCACGCAAAAAGACCAATGCTGCCAGTTTGAATCGTGGTCACTAGCCCAAGAACTAAGATCATTCGAGTATTTAATTTTAACTTTCTGTATGTAAATGCCATGTTATAAATTTTAGGCCCTATATGATTTTGTAGTCACTCATTGCATTGTAATCATAATTGAAATTTCTATCCTGTGAATTTTATGCACAAAATTCACTTAATGTATTTTATAGCCAATAAAAACAGAAGATGTCTTTGTTTAAAAAATCTATCTATCTTTCATCCGGTAATTTAATTCCATCAATAATAAAAAGAGGCATTTTATGAATCTTAAGAAATTGAGTACCGTATTACTTGCGGGCGCACTCACTGGCGGCATGGTTGTCAACACTGCTACAGCGGGCGAAATGGTAGACAGCATCCACTTTCTAATCCCTGGTGGCGCTGGTGGTGGCTGGGACGGTACGGCACGTGGTACTGGTGAAGCCTTAACCAACTCTGGTTTAGTCGGCAAGGCAACGTTTGAAAACATGTCTGGCGGTGGTGGCGGTAAAGCTATCGGTTACCTGATTGAAAATGCTGACAGCAACCATGGCACATTAATGGTTAATTCTACACCCATCGTTATTCGTTCATTAACTGGGGTATTTCCACAAAACTTCCGGGACCTGACCCTGGTAGCAGGTACTATCGGTGACTATGCAGCAATTGTAGTTGCCAAAGACAGTAAACTGAAGAACTTCAAACAGCTGGTTAAAGCCTTTAAAAAGGATCCAAGAAGCGTAGCGATCGGTGGTGGTTCTGTTCCTGGTGGTATGGATCACTTGGTAGCAGCAATGGCCATGGAAGCAGCAGGAGAGGATCCATTAGCCGTTAAGTATATTCCTTATGATGCCGGTGGTAAGGCTATGGCAGCATTGTTGTCAGGTGAAATTTCTGCACTGTCGACCGGATTCTCGGAAGCCGTAGCATTAGCAGACGCTGGTGAAGTTCGCATTATCGGTGTTACTGCAGGAGAGCGTGTGCCAGCAGCTCCAAGTGCTAAAACATTGAAAGAGCAAGGCGTTGATGTTGAATTTGTTAACTGGAGAGGCTTCTTCGCTGCTCCTGGCTTGTCCGATTCAAAACGTGACGCCTACGTGAGTGCTTTAGGTGCTATGTATGATACGCCTGAATGGGAAGATGTACGTGCCCGTAATGGATGGGTAAACATCTACACTCCTGGTGATGAGTTCAGAACATTCCTGGAAAATCAGGAAGAAGTCATTAGCACTTTAATGAAGAAATTGGGTTTTCTATAGAACCTGAAGCCGGGCTGCAGTGATGCGGCCCATTTTTTTAGACAAAGAAAAAGTAGGACTCCTCGATGACTCTCGAACGCTGGTTAGGTTTCTTTTTTTTAATGATTTGTATGGTTTATGGCTATACGGCTTTTTTTATGATGGATGAATTGCTACCACCTTTTATGACATTTAATCCTGTATGGCCCAGTTCGTTTCCTAAAGTTTTAGCAGTTTTAGGCATCATGGTATCAACGGTAGTGGTTGTGTCTGCCACCAAAGAAAAAGAAGCATCAGAGAAGAATGACATAAATTATCGTCACTTAAAAAATTATAAACTAACAAATGCACTTCTATTATTAGGGCTTATGGCTTTGTACGCATTTTGCTTACGACCTGTTGGGTTTATCGGCTCGACCCTGGCGTTCCTGGTTCTGGGTGGATATGTTTTAGGCGAACGGAAGTTAAAACGATTGGTGCTCATTGCATCGATTGCTTCCGTGTCGATTTGGTATTTGGTTCAGGAAGTTTTAGGCATATTTTTACTGCCTTTACCCTGGTTTATGGTTTCGTGAGGACTGAATCATGTTAGAAGGTATCTTAGCCGGATTGGCGACAGTTTTTTCTTTTAAAATGATCGCGATTGTAGTTGGCGGTTGTTTAATCGGTACATTTATTGGCATGTTACCCGGATTAGGGCCCATGTCTATTATTGCAATTATGATCCCTGTTGCAATCTCCATGGGGGATCCTTCAGCGGCCATGATTCTATTGGCTGGTGTATATTATGGTGCCATATTTGGTGGTTCAACCTCTTCAATTTTAATTAATGCACCGGGTGTCGCGGGTACAGTTGCCACTAGCTTCGATGGCTTTCCTATGGCCAGAGCAGGTAAAGCAGGTAAAGCGCTGACCATTGCGGCCATTGCGTCCTTTGCCGGTGGTACTATTGGTGCCATGTTATTAATGGCGTTTGCGCCCATGTTATCGAGCGTGGCCCTGTTGTTTCATTCAGCAGAATACTTTGCATTGATGGTTGTGGGTTTGTCAGCCATTGCAGGCTTTGCGGGTTCAGGCAATGTCGCCAAAGCATTAATGATGACTATTTTAGGACTCATGTTGGCGACAGTAGGAGAGGGTGCATTATTTAATATGCCCCGATTTACAGGTGGTTTCATGGATCTGCAATCAGGTATTGGATTTATCACGCTGGCAATGGCAATGTTTGCTCTGCCTGAAGCCATGTACCTGATACTAGATCCTTCCAGATCTAAAACCAGTCAAGAAAGTAACAATGAAATCTCTGATCTTCGAATTACTATAGAAGAAGCGAAGCAAATCGCCCCGGTGATTGGCCGTCAGTCACTTCAAGGATTTTTTATTGGCGTGCTTCCCGGCGCGGGAGCAACAATAGCCTCATTCCTCGGGTATGCGGTAGAACGAAATATTGCGCCAGCTAAGGATCAGAAAGAATTTGGTAAGGGTTCTGTTAAAGGTTTAGCGGCCCCCGAAACTGCCAACAATGCTGCCTGTACCGGTTCCTTTGTTCCTTTGTTAACGCTGGGAATCCCGGGTTCTGGAACCACAGCGATTCTCTTGGGTGCGCTGATTGCACTGAATATTACACCGGGTCCACGTTTAATGATCGACCAGCCTGAAATATTCTGGGGCGTTATTATATCGATGTATCTGGGTAATCTGGTGTTGTTGATATTGAACTTGCCGTTGATTCCCTATATTGCCAAGGTTTTAACCGTACCTCGAACCTATTTGATTCCCTTCGTATTATTTTTTACTTTGATGGGTGTCTACATAGGGCAGAATAACTCAACTGAATTAATGATTCTTATTGGCCTGGGTGTTGGCGCAACCATATTTAAATTTGCAAACTTTCCATTGGCACCCCTGCTTATTGGTTTTATATTAGGGCCCATGCTGGAAAATAACTTTTCCAGATCAGTACAGCTGTATGACGGGTTTGGATTCTTAACGCAGCGACCTATGACTTTGGTATTACTGGCAGTAGCAGCCTTGCTTATCTTCATGCCCTGGATTCGTTCCGTTAAAAAACGGGATCATCTGTAATCTAGATAGGTGTTACATTCTAAATGAGTGTAACACTCCTTTTTAATTAGGATTTAACATGTTTTTGAATCACGTCAGGGTCCTGGACTTAACGAATGTATTGGCCGGTCCCTATTGTGGCCACCAACTCGCACACATGGGTGCCGATGTTATAAAAATTGAAATTCCTGAGAAAGGAGATTTAGCCAGAGAGCTAGGTGCTTCAGATGAACTTAACCAAAAGAAAATGGGTATTTCATTTCTTGCCCAGAATGCCGGTAAACGTTCAATTACGTTGAATCTAAAATCTGCCAAAGGAAAGCAACTCTTTGAAGACCTTGTGACTAAATCTGATGTTGTCCTGGAAAATTTCAGGCCTGGCGTTATGAATCGTCTCGGACTTGACTACGACTCCCTTATATCAATTAATCCAAAACTAATCTATTGCGCAATATCCGGCTTTGGTTCATCGGGGGAATGGGTTAATCGACCGGCTTATGATCAAATCATTCAGGGTTTATCAGGCGTTATGTCAATAACCGGAGATTCTGAATCAGCACCTCTCAGAGTAGGCTATCCAGTTGCAGATACCTTTGGTGGTTTGACGGCCGCCTTCGCCATTGTTTCTGCGTTATCAGAACCTCAAAGAAAGGGGTGTTTCATTGATGTTTCAATGTTGGAGTCCATGTTGTCAAGTATGGGTTGGGTGGTTTCCAATTTTTTAAATCAGGGAGTCATTCCCAAGCCACTAGGTAATAATAATATGACGTCAAGTCCGTCCGGTGCATTTAAGACACAAGATGGCATGATCAATATCGCGGCTAACCAACAGCAGCACTTTGCGTCAATTTGTCATGTGTTAGGCAAGGAAAGCTGGCTGAGCGATAAACGTTTTGAATCAAGGCAAGACCGAATTAACAATCGAAACGAGCTTAATTGGTTACTAGAGCAAGAATTAATAAAGCAGCCATGTACATACTGGGTAGAAGTGTTCAATCAGGATGGAATTCCATGTGGTCCTGTACTCACGGTTCCAGAAGTAATGAACTCAGATCAAATTCAATCGCGAAAGTTGACTAAAACGTACCGTTTTTCTGATGTGTTAGAACAAAAAATTGAAGTGATTACCACCGGGTTTATGATAAATGATCAACGACCTGAACTGGATAATCCACCGCCGCTACTCGGACAACATACTCACGAAATTTTGGCTGAGTTAGGTTATTCTAATATTGAGATTTCAGCACTTTTTAAGGAAGGGGTTTTATGATGGAAGACAACAAGCTTCAGGCAGTCTCAGATTGGTGGCAAACAGACATCATTGACATGGAACCTGGCAAGATACATTTTCACGGGCAGCCCATTGAAAATTTGATTGGTCAGTTAAGCTTCTCTCAAATGATCTGGTTCATGTTGAAATCCGAGAAGCCAACTCAAACACAAACATTACTATTAGATGCGGTACTGATGTCTGCAGTTGATCATGGTCCTCAGGCTCCCAGTATTGCAATCGCCCGAATGGCTGCCAGCTGTGGAGTCGGCATTAATAATGCGATGGCTTCAGCCATAAACTCCCTGGGCGATGTACATGGTGGTGCCGGTGAACAGGCGTTAGAACTGTATCTGAATGTTAAACTACTTATTGAACAGGGTATGAATTTGGAATCAGCAGTGACTCAGGTGTTGGATATTTTTAGGCGCGATTATGGCAAGTACATTCCAGGTTTTGGTCATCGTTTTCATCCTGTTGACCCCAGATCTGTAAAATTAAAGCAACTGGTACAAATGCAGATAGATGCGGGTTCGATTACCGGGCAGTTTTTGACAATTTCTGAAGAGATGGAAGATCAAATTCAAATAGGGAAATCAAAACCCGTACCTTTGAATATTGACGGTGCTACCGCGATAATTTACGGTGAGCTTGGGTTTGAACCTGAGTTAGCTCGAGGGCTATTTTGTTTATCCCGGTCGGTTGGGATTCTTGCTCACGCCTGGGAAGAGATGAATTCTGGTAAGAGAAATAAAGGTCCTATGCCTAAAGGGATGCTATGGAGTTATACTGGCAAATAATCAATGAGCCTCAATAGTATAGCGCATAACAAATTGTATACTGGCATCATATTGTCTTCGTTCTATGCTTGGTATTATCACATCTGTTTGAGGCACCAAAATTGAATCAAAATCTGTATACCGCAAGTCAAATTAAACTAGCAGAACGCTGTTGGTCGGACGTCAATCATCGGCCAACTTTTGATTTGATGGAGATGGCAGCGTCTGAACTTGATCAGCATATCGAGAAATATTGGCCCGACATCAATTCGGTTTGTATTTGTTGCGGGTCTGGTAACAATGGTGGTGATGGCTTGCTTTTAGCATCAAAGCTTATTCAACGAGATATTTCAGTCAGGGTTCTTCTTAGCAAAAAGCCTAAAAACAATACGGATGCATTCATTGCTTACGAAATCAGTAAAAAATTGCCTTTAAACCTTGAAGATTATACCTCACTGGATGCAAACCCTATCAGCAATGGATTAATTATAGATGCTATTCTGGGCAGTGGCTTTGTAGGTGACTTAAAACCGGAATACTCTCAACTATTTGAACGTATAAATATCAGTGACATACCCATTCTTTCCGTTGATGCCCCTAGTGGTGTCAATGTTGATTCAGGGCGGCTGGGTCTGGACAACCAGTATATAAAGGCTGATCACACCCTTACATTTGGTGGACTCAAGCCGGGTTTACTTACCGGAAGGGCGAAAGAGGCGGTAGGTAAACTCTATTTGGCGCCCATTGATTTGTTACCCTGTTTGCATCAACAAATTCCAACCGCCTATTTGTATTCTCAACCTGGTATTAATGTCTCGCACAGATCAATGGCCGCCCATAAAGGAAGCATGGGAAATGTGCTCCTGATAGGCGGTGATCGTGACATGGGAGGGGCTATAATATTGGCCATCAGGGCATCCGCTGCTATGGGAGTTGGCTATGTCAGATGTATTTCACATCCAATAAATAGAACCGCAATTCTGTCGAACGCTCCCGAAAGTTTGGTGTCAGACTGGCCGGATGTAGATAAGCATTTAAATATTCAGGGTAAAGATTCTAAGCCCGATGCGTTGGTCTTGGGTCCTGGTTTGGGTTTGTCATTAGAGTCCAAAAAAGTATTCACAGATGCAGTGAGTTATATACGTCAAAACAAAATTCCTACAGTGATGGATGCGGATGCATTGACACTATTAGCTAAAGAGCCAGAATTTTGTGATCACTGGATTTTAACTCCTCATCCCAAAGAAGCAGCCAGGCTTTTAGGTGATTGCCTGGTTAAGGATATAGAAGCGGATCGTCAGTGGGCCATTAGAAATATTCAGCAACGCTTTGGCGGCATTTGTATACTAAAGGGTGCTGGATCTCTAATTTATGGGGATGCAACCTGTACCATCAACGATACTGGAAACCCTGGTATGGCACGAGCGGGGATGGGCGATGTATTGTCCGGTATATTAGGTGGATTAATTGCCAGGAATTCGAGTGCCAGCCTATATGAAAATGCTTGTCTTGGAGTCTGGATTCATGGGCAGGCTGGTGATCAGGCCTGTATAGATAAACATCAGGAAACCATGCAGGCCAGAGACCTGGTTAACGCGCTTGACCATGTTTGGCCCCTGGTTAGATTTACCTAAACAATCATCATGACCTGAATTTGAATTCAGCCTTTTTCTTATTAGGTGCAACCGTCTCGATCATGGCTGTTTTCTTCGATGTTTGCACCGCATTATTTATCTCTTCAAGCTCATGCTTTGTCATATAGCGCCAGTCTCCAGGTTTTAAATCACCTAAACCAATAGACATGATTCGCGTACGCTTTAATTTTGTGACGCGATAATCCAGGTACTCACACATGCGCCTAATTTGTCGGTTCAAACCCTGAGTTAAAATGATTTTAAACTGAAATGTACTTAATATTTGTACGTCACAATGCTTGGTTATTTGTTCAAGAATAGGAATGCCATTGGACATTTTATGGGCAAACTGTTCTGTCAGGGGTTTATTTACGGTGACCAGGTACTCTTTTTCATGAGCATTCTCAGCCCGTAATATTTTATTAACAATATCACCATCACTGGTTAAGAATATAAGCCCTTCAGAAGGTTTGTCTAGGCGGCCAATAGGAAATATTCTCTGAGGGTAACCGATTGCATCAATAATATTCCCTTTAACACGTGACTCCGTTGTGCAGGTAATTCCGATTGGTTTATGGTAAACCATATAAATTCGGTCTGACTTATTATTGGCAGCAGCCTTGATCAAATTACCTTCTACTGCAACTTTATCGCCTGGAAAGACACGCATGCCAACCTCAGCTGCTTTGCCATTGATGGTAACAGAGCCCTTTTCTACAATTCGGTCTGCCTCCCGACGTGAACAATATCCCGAGTCGCTGATAAATTTGTTGAGGCGGATACTTTCTTCGCTGGTCACTGGTTTAGGCTTCCTTTGATATATTTTGGCAAATTATTTGTTTGGTTCAGGGAATTCATAATTGTTAATTTTTCTTCTGTTGACAAGGGGTGATAGAACGTCGGATAGCTCCAGCCATAACCCCAGCGAAATGCCGTGGGAATGAAAGGTGTCCCCCCAACCCTTACTCCTGCAAGCATTAATAAAGCTATTTCAGGTTCACCCACTTTGCTGACACACTCCTTTAATTCAATATCAGACTGAACTCTCTGTTTAAAGGTTCCACCTTGCCAATACTGAAAATCATGGCGGGTACAGCATTTTAGCCATAACTCGTTATGCGTAAATGTACCTTCCGGGAATGCACTGCAGCCATCACTGGCAAATGGCTTAAGTCCTTTCGCAGCAGATAACGTTGGTATCAGTAGCGCTAAGCAAAATGCTATGCCCATTAAGAATCGCACTATTGTATCTCAAGTCGATTTCGACCAGATCTTTTAGCCTTGTATAGCGCATGGTCCGCTCTTTTTAACAAGGCATACTCGTTTTCATCCCTGGGGCTTATCTCGGCAACGCCAATACTGACCGTTGTGTTCAGTGTTCCGCCATCAATAATAAAAGTACTTGTTCTAATTTCTTCTAAAACTCTTTGCGCAAAAATTTTGGCGCCTTCAAGATCTGTTTCAGGCAATATAATTGCAAATTCCTCTCCACCAATACGGCAGAAGTAGTCATATTCCCGAATTAATGTACCGATCAACCGGGTTAATTGGATCAAAATCGCGTCTCCGGCGGGGTGCCCATGAATATCATTCGTTTGCTTGAATTGGTCGATGTCAATCAGGTTGATTGAAAAGGGCACCTTCTTTCGACTAAACAATGCAAATTGAGCCGCCAAAGTCTGATCAAAATATCGTCTATTGCCGCTTTTAGTCAAATGATCGGTTAATGACATTTCTTTAATTTGCGCTTCTATGTTGGTGCGCTCTTCAATTTCTCGCCGCAATGCGTATGTTCTGTCATTCACTAATTTTTCCATGTCTTGTTTATAGGATTCATGGACTAAGTTATTTTCAGCAAGCTTTTTACTGGTTTCATTTATGTGTTTTGCTATGTCTGCGAGATCACCTGTGCCGACATTCTGTATTTCAGTTTTAAAGTCTCCTTCTTCAATGCTGGCTAATCCATGATGAATTTCTAAACTGGCGTTTTTTATAGCACTTAAAAAATTAGTCGACAGAGTAATTAAGGTGATGACTAACAGTATCAACAATAATCCTGTGGCGGTTAACCAATAATTCATGAAACTCTGATCATGACTCTCAAGCTTATGTTTGGACTGAATAATGACGAAATCTGCATAATCCAAAGTTTTTGTGGTGATTGGTTTAACACTGACACCCGATATGATTCGCTGATGTAAAGACAGTTTAGTAGTAGACGGGAACCTCTCTATATCGAGTGTCTTAAGGCTTGAGTCGCTGCCAATGAGTGAAAAATACTGATTGTTTTTAACAAATATCAGATCGAATTCTGCAACACCGTAACGATCTTTTTTAATGTCAGCAAAATATTCAAAAAACATATGATCAACCAACTCGGGGATCTTATTCTCTGAATCGAATTGTCTGATATTAATCGACACTGATATCAATAACTCAGGTTGTAGTTTTGGTCCATACCAGCCGTTTAGATGCAATGTTCCGGTTTGAAAATCAACGACAGGGGTTTGAGAAAAGAACTTATCTTTGCCAAACATATTCTTAAATATATAGCTTTGTTTTGTCAGAGGATGGTCTGACGTCGTGTTGATTTCTTCATATTGACTCGATGCCAATATATTTTTGGAGCTATCCAACAGGAGGATCTCGGAAAAGTTAAATTTGTGAGCAAGTTTTTGGAGTTCAATTGCCGTCCAGCTTCCTACAGGCCGGTTATCCTGATACATGATTTCTGACAAAAGAGGCAGGCTATATTTGATGCTATTGTTGAATGTGGTATTAGGAAATTCAAAAACTTTTTCAAAAAACTGTAATTTCTTAAGGATTAACTCATGAAAATCCAGAGCTGCGTTTTTAACATCCTGTTGCGACTTTTGTTGGTGAGTTTGTAGCCAGAATACCGATAACACTATCCAGAATGCTACAAAAGATAGCGTAATTATTTTGACGAGCTGTCGTCTCATGGATTGACCCTAATTTTTCAGTAGCAGAAACCGGTCAGGTATTTTAATCAAAAATACCTGAGTTAAAACAGCTCCTATACCCAATTTAGAATGACCTTGCCTGACTGACCAGATCTCATGACCTCGAATCCTTGCTGAAAGTCGTCAATGAAGTAGTGATGAGTAATCATTGGAGATAGATCCAGGCCAGACTGGATCAGACTAGACATCTTATACCAGGTCTCAAACATTTCACGACCATAAATACCTTTTAGCTCTAGCCCTTTGAAAATTATCTGATTCCAATCAATGGTCATATCATTTGGCGGAATTCCCAGTAAAGCAATTTTCCCGCCGTTATTCATCGTTTTCAACATACTTTGGAATGCTGATGGTACCCCTGACATCTCTAATCCGACATCGAAACCTTCAGTCATTTTAAGTCGATTCATAACGGAAATTAGTTCTTCTTTGGCTACATTAACAGCGCAGGTGGCGCCCATTTTTTTTGCTAAAGATAAACGGTACTCGTTAATATCCGTAATCACAATGTGTCTGGCACCAGCATGATGAGCGACAGCGGCGGCCATGCAGCCAATGGGACCCGCGCCGGTAATCAATACGTCTTCACCAACTAAATTGAACGACAGTGCGGTGTGAACTGCATTGCCAAAAGGGTCAAATATGGCGGCCCAATCAGAAGATATATCGTTTGATATTTTGAAGGCGTTAAATGCAGGGATCGTCATAAACTCGGCGAAAGCACCTTGGCGGTTAACACCCACACCCTGAGTGTTTATGCAAAGGTGCCGGCGGCCCGCACGACAGTTTCTACAGTGCCCACAGGTTATGTGACCTTCACCACTTACCAGGTCTCCGACCTCAAATCCAGTAACTTCCTGCCCAAGTTCAACCACTTCACCTACGAACTCATGTCCGGTAATAAGTCCAAGAGGTACATTATCCTGTGACCATTGATCCCAATTGAAAATGTGAACATCGGTGCCACAGATAGCTGTTTTGTGGATTTTAATTAAAACATCATTGTGGCCTGGTTGTGGAACCGGCGCGTCAATCATCCAGATTCCAGTTTCTGATTTCGTCTTTGCTAATGCTTTCATAAATTATAACTCAATGAATGATATTCAGTTCTTTGCCTATTTTGATAAAAGCTTCAATGGCCTGGTCTAATTGTTGCCTTGTGTGTCCGGCAGACATTTGAGTACGAATTCTTGCAGTACCCTTAGGGACGACCGGGAAGCTGAAACCGATAACATAGATGCCTTCTTTTAACAGTCTGTCAGACATTTCTGCCGCTAAAGCAGCATCTCCAATCATCACCGGTATGATCGGGTGATCTTCGCCGGCCAACGTGAAGCCGGCTTGGCTCATTTTTTCTCGGAAATAAGCGGCATTCTCGTGAACCGATTTGATTAAATTTGCAGATTGGCTAATTATTTCCAGTGTTTTGATGCTGGCTGAAACAATAGCCGGTGCTAATGAATTCGAAAACAGATAAGGGCGAGAGCGTTGACGTAAAAGATCAACAACGGGCTTGCTGGCTGCAGTGTAACCACCTGAAGCACCACCCAGTGCCTTTCCAAGGGTACCTGTTATGATGTCAATACGGCCTAATACGCCGTGATATTCATGAGTACCCTTGCCATTAGGCCCCATAAATCCGACAGCATGGCTATCGTCAACCATAACTAATGCGTTGTGTCGGTCAGCAAGGTCGCAAATGGCTTTTAAATCTGCAATAACGCCATCCATGCTAAAGACACCATCGGTAACAATAAGTTTGGTTCTGGCATCTTGGGCCGCCAATAGTTGGGCTTCAAGATCATCCATATCATTATTTGCGTACCTGAATCGCTTTGCCTTGGATAAACGAATTCCGTCAATAATACTTGCATGATTCAGTGCATCACTAATAATCGCGTCTTCCTCGGTAAGTATGGTTTCAAACAAGCCGCCATTAGCATCAAAGCATGAGGAGTAAAGGATGCAGTCTTCCATTCCCAGAAATTCGCTAAGCTGGTGTTCTAGCTGTTTGTGGATGTCTTGCGTTCCGCAGATGAAACGTACTGAAGCAACTCCAAAGCCATGAGAATCCATACTGCTTTTAGCGCTATTTATAATATCCCTGTGGTTGGCTAGAGATAGGTAATTGTTTGCACAAAAGTTGATCACCGTCTCACCACTATCTAACGTGATGACCGGAGCCTGAGGAGATGCAATTTTTCGTTCCTGTTTAAATAGACCATCACGTTTAATTTGCTCAAGTTGATTTTGTATTCGTGCAGTGAAAGCCTGATCCATGAATTACATCCTCAAAAAAATTGTATTGATGGTCTAAGGATGCACAGCTGTTACGAAACTAACAAGAGATGATCAAATATCAGTTATTTCTAATCTAAAGTTATTGTCAAAAACACGTTACGGCTGTTCATAATATGTCATGCAATTAAAGGTTACATTTCTGGAAAAAAAGGCAGGTCCATCGGTTGATAATGGATATTCATTTGGTTAAGTAAAGCGGTTATTTGTCCTCTGTGGTGTGTTCCATGATTTGAAATGGTTGCAACTAACCAATAAGCCTGATGAATAAGTTCAGTGCCAGATAGTGTTTTTACTCTTAAGCTATGTTCAAAGAATTCTTCGGATTGTGCGTTCACAAAATCAACCAGGCTTTGTGAGTTATCCAGTATCGCCTGAGAAAGCTCTTTTCGATGGCTATGAAGCTCCTGGTCCAGACCTAAAACTTCAAAGGGAGGACGTTCTGATCTAAGTCGATAGAACCATAGTAAATCAACCAGTAATAGATGGTTAAGAGTTCCATGTATTGACTTGAAATATAAGCCGTAGTCTTTGTGGTATTCTTCATCCTCGACCTGTTCAATAGCGTCTAAAAGTCTTTCATACGCCAGGAAATGGCACTTAATCAGGCGAATCATATGAGGTTTGATTTGCATTATATAAACTCCAAATTTGTATACATTGAGTTAATGTAATGCAAATCAAATTAATGCTCAATCAGTTAATAGTCTTTACGTATGACTTAAAAGTGACGTAGACAAATGCCTTGTTATGCTAGACAGATACTACTGAATTATCAGAAGCCACAGCATTGGAATGACGATAGCTATCGGCATCCCAATCGTTTTCCCAATTTAATTGATCGACCAAATATCGAAACTGGTAATCTTTTCCGGGCTCCAGTGCCATGTCAAGTTTAAACTCGCCCGACTTTAATCTTTGCATCGGGTGACTGATCGTTGACCAGTCATTAAAATCTCCAACCAGGTGAACCTGAGTTGCACTGGCTACAGCCTCTTTAGGTATTCGGAAAGTACATTTGCAGATACCTGTCGATTTTACATAACGTTTTTTAATACTCATTGTCTGCTTATTCTCCATAATAATGTTAACTATTTTGAAAACAAAAAATCCGAGTCATTAAATTCCGCCACCTAATGTGGTGGGTACCCCGTTTGATTATAGCAAGTAAAACCAAAGTTGAGGAACGAGCAAGTTTAAATGTTACTAATGGCAATAAGCCTTACCTGACGTTATGCTAGTTTTTAATGTTCTGGATATTCTACAATTTATAGGCTGGCAATTAGGTATGTTAACGTTATTCATTGGATTTACCCTGGTATCGGCAACCGTTGTGATATATCGATTTAACCGCCTTAAATTGTTAAACCTGAGTGCCTCTACAGATGTCTCATTGGAAGATATAGAGACGTCTATTTATCAGTCTGAATTGTGTGTCGAAAATTTGAGGGAAGGTACTAAAAAACAAATATTGTGGTTTGATCAACACCAAAAAACTCAGATAACAATATTGTATATCCATGGCTTGTCTGCCTCTGCTCATGAAATTTCACCAGTTCCCGAAACCATAGCGAAAGAGTTAAAAGCGAATCTGTATTCGACTCGTCTGACCGGACATGGTAGTGATGGAGAATTCCTGGCTTCAGCCAGTGCCGAAGATTGGTTGCTCGATTTTGAACAATGCTGGAATATTGCAACCTTAATAGGTCATAGGGTGGTTATTATAGCGTCATCAACAGGAGCAACTCTGGTTGAGTGTTTTTTGAATCAATTATCTAAAAAAGACGCATTGATGTCGCTGATATACATATCGCCAAATTTTGGCATTAAACATCCTTTAGCTGCAATAATGAGCTGGCCATTTAGCCAGTATTGGCTTAAGTATTTTTTAGGGCGCACCCACAAGGGTAGTTTTGAAAATGCTTTGCAGGAGAGTATTTGGACCTATAATTATCCGGTAAGGGTATTCAGGCAAATGCAGCGCCTCATTGATGCAATGTATAGAACAAGAGTATTTGCAATTGATCTACCTGTGTTGGTATTTTTATCTGAATTGGATGAAGTTGTATCAGCGGAAAAGACCCGGAGCTATATACAGCGAAAACATCTAAACTGTGTGTACAGATTTATTGAGCCTAAAGCTAATACCACTAATCATGTCATAACAGGAAGTGCCATGCGCCCAGAAACGAATGAATTGGTTATTGGCAACGCTATTGCTCATATTAAAAAGCTAAGGAGTCTATAAAATTATTTGTTTGTTTGAATATTAATGCCACACTAAATTGCTTTAGTCAGATTCATAAATGTTAAGAGACATAACAACGAGGGATAAAAATGAAAAAAATAATAACCATTATAATTGCAAGTTGGATTGCCATGGTTCCTTTTGCTACTCAAGCAGGTATGGTGTCATCTAATTCAGTAAGCGGTGAAGAATTTAGTGCTGTTTTTGAAAATCAGCAGCTCATGACGCAGCTAGAATCTATGGGCGTTTCAGAAACTCAGTTGCAAGCCAAATTATCTAATATGACCATTAAAGAACAAGCCGTGTTCTTTGAGCAATTGGAAGGTCTTCCGGCAGGTCAGGATATTCTGAGTATGGCATTTTTGGTATTTCTGGTTTTTATGGTTACAGATATTATAGGCGCTACAGATGTATTCCCATTCGTTAATGAGATTTAATTGATGTGTTAAAAATTCTTAGGTTTGTAACATGCTGTTATGTTCTTTTTATCATATCAGGGTGTGCAAACCAGAATCGATTGCCTGATTTTGATCAAACTGAGTTTCCTCAATATATACACCTGTCTGATGTGCCTTTTTTTCCTCAGGAACCTCTGCTCTGTGGACCTGCTGCACTAGCAACGGTCATTCATTTTTATGATCAGAAGACGACGCCAGGGTTACTCACCGAAAGACTGTGGACTCCAGAAGTCGAGGGTACCTTTGGCATTGACATGGTCTCTGCGACTCGAACCAAAAATCTGTTAGCCATAGATGCACCTGCTAATTTGGAGGAGTTACTGCTATTAACCAGTCAGGGCTGGCCGAGCATTCACTTATTAAATTTAGGTTTTAAAAAATTGCCTCAGTGGCATTACGCGGTGCTTGTTGGTTATGATTTGAATAGTCAGGAAGTTTTATTGAGATCTGGCAGAGTTCGTGTCAGAAAGATGTCATTCAAACACTTTCTACGGGCTAAAGATCTAGCCGACAACTGGAGCCTTGTTCCTGCGACACTGGAATCTATTCCCAGGTTGGATAATTGGCGGCCCGTGTACAAAGAGTTGTTAAATGTTGCCGAAGTGAAGCCCTCACTAAAGCATCAGTTGTTTAGCGCAGGTAATAATGTCTATCCTGATCAGTGGCAGTTTGTATTCGCTTACGCGAATACCATGTTTGAATTGAATCAGTTTTCTAAATCGACTCATGCTTATGAATCAGCCATTAAGCTATCTCCGAATAGTGCTTCTGTATGGAATAACCTCGCCTATAGCCAGGCAGAGCAAGGATGCCTGGACTTAGCGAAAGAAACGATTCAATGTGCCGGAAATCTCTCTCCTGATGATGAAAACATATCTCAATCAATAACCGAAATTTTAATGATGAAGTCCGTTAGTTTCCCTCTGGTATGTCAATCAGAATTAGTCTGTCCGGTACCGTTGGATCATTAGACTGTCATGGTCACTCGATAACACTTGATTCTTAGTTGAACAATAATTGAT